>QFCS01004827.1_pt1 | contig 183998 bp, 154 predicted proteins | sample 3576561 | NCBI WGS metagenome assembly QFCS01 | reverse complement strand
TTCGCGGCCTGAAATCGGGGCTTCCCGTGACCGAAACCTTTCAGGTGGTGAGCCAGGAACTGCCCGGCCCCGTCGGCGAGGAGTTTCGCGGGATCGTCGAACGCATCCGCATCGGCAACACGATGGAACAGGCGTTGCAGGAATCGGCAGAAATGCTGGGCACGCCCGAATTCCAGTTCTTCTGCATCACCATTGCGATCCAGCGCGAAACGGGCGGCAATCTTGCCGAAACGCTGGCCAATCTGTCGGACGTGCTGCGCAAGCGCGCGCAGATGAAGCTGAAGATCAAGGCGATGTCTTCGGAAGCCAAGGCTTCGGCCTATATCGTCGGCGCCCTGCCGTTCTTCGTCTTCGGCGTCGTCTGGTCGATGAACCCCGGCTATCTGCAGGGCTTCTTCTTCGAACAGCGGCTGATCGTCGCTGGCCTGGGCGGTTTGGTGTGGATGAGCATCGGCGCCTTCATCATGTCGCGCATGATCTCGTTCGAAATCTGAGGAAGGACGCAGCATGAACAGCACCCTCCTCCTCACCGCCTTCTCCGGAGCGCAGCAGGGCCCGACGCTATTGGGCGTCGACGTCGTCTGGGCCTCGACCATGCTCGTTGCGGTCGGCATCTTCGCAGTCATGGTGGCCATTTACGGCGCGTTGACCGTTCGCGACCCGATGGCGAAGCGCGTGAAGGCGCTCAACGATCGCCGCGAACAGCTGAAGGCGGGGATCACCGCCTCGACCGCCAAGCGCCGCGCGCGCCTCGTCCGCAAGAACCATACCGCCGACAAGATGCGCACCTTCCTCGGCAAGCTGCAGGTGCTGCAGGACAGCCAGATCAAGGAAGTGCAGCAAAAGCTGGCGCAGGCGGGCATCCGGTCGAAGGATCTGGCCGTCGCGGTCATTTTCGGCCGCCTCGTCCTGCCGATCGTCTTCGGCGGTATCGCGGCACTGCTGATCTATTGGGTCGACATGTGGCCCGACCTGACGCCGTTCAAGCGTTCGGGCGCGACGATGGCGATGCTCATCCTCGGTTACAAGGCGCCCGACCTGTTCATCCAGAACAAGCGGCAAAAGCGCACCGACGCGATCCGCAAGGGCCTTCCCGACGCGCTCGACCTGCTGGTCATCTGCGCCGAAGCGGGTCTGACCGTCGACTCGGCCTTTTCCCGCGTGTCGAAGGAACTCGGCCGTGCCTATCCCGAACTGGGCGAGGAATTCGCGCTGACCTCGATCGAACTCGGCTTCCTGACCGAACGGCGGCAAGCGTTCGAAAATCTGGCATATCGCGTGAACCTCGAATCGGTGAAGGGCGTGGTCACCACCATGATCCAGACCGAGAAATACGGGACGCCGCTTGCCAGCGCGCTGCGTGTCCTGTCGGCGGAATTCCGCAACGAACGCATGATGCGCGCCGAAGAAAAGGCCGCGCGCCTGCCCGCGATCATGACGGTACCGCTGATCCTGTTCATCCTGCCGGTGCTGTTCATCGTTATCCTGGGCCCGGCGGCCTGCTCGCTCAGCGATGCGATGTCGGGCGGCAGCCTCGGCGGCGGCAAGCCCTGACGAACGCCGCATCGCAAACCCAACAAAAAAGGGGCGGGATCATTCCCGCCCCTTCTTTTTTGCCGCCGGCGCGTCAGGCGACCGTCTGTTCAATCGCGCCGAAGATGCTGTGGTGGCGCTCGTCGTCCATCCAGATCCGCACCGTATCGCCTGCCTGCATGAAGGGCGTTTTCGCCTCGCCGTCGCGGATCGTCTCGACCGTCCGCACCTCGGCAAGGCAGCTGTATCCGAGCCCGCCCTCGCCGATCGGTTTGCCGGGTCCGCCATCGGCGTCGCGGTTCGAAACCGTCCCCGATCCGATGATCGTCCCCGCGCGCAGGTCGCGCGTTTTCGCGGCATGGGCGATCAGCTGGCCGAAGTCGAAGGTCATGTCGACGCCGGCATCGGCGCGGCCGAGCGGCTGGCCGTTGAGGTCGACGCACAGCGTGCCGTGCAGCTTGCCGTCCTGCCACCGGTCGCCGAGCGCGTCGGGTGTAATGAACACCGGCGACATCGCACTCGACGGCTTCGACTGGAAAAAGCCGAAGCCTTTGGCCAGTTCGCCGGGGATCAGCCCGCGCAGCGACACGTCGTTGGTCAGGCCGACGAGCAGAATGTGGCTCCGCGCCGTTTCGGCATCGACACCCATGGGCACGTCGCCGGTGACGACCACCACCTCGGCCTCCATGTCGCAGCCCCACGCCGGATCGCCGAGCGGGATCGGATCGCGCGGCGCCAGAAAGGCATCGCTGCCGCCCTGATACATCAGCGGATCGTGCCAGAAACTTTCGGGCATTTCGGCGCCGCGCGCCTGCCGCACCAGCGCGACATGGTTCACATAGGCGCTGCCATCGGCCCATTGATAGGCGCGCGGCAGCGGCGAAGCAGCGTCGCGCTCGTGAAAGCGCTCGCGCGGGATCGCCTCGTGATTGATATCTTCGGCAAGCGCCTTCAGCCGCGGCGCCGTTTCCGCCCAGTCGTCAAGCGCCGTCTGCAGCGTCGGCGCGATATGGGTCGCATCGGCATACCAGGCGAGGTCGTTCGAAACGACGACGAGCCGGCCGTCGCGCCCGGCTTTCAGCGAAGCTAGTTTCACATCTGTCCCTTTGTCTGCGATGCCGGCGAACCATCATCGCAAAGGGGGGAGCGACGATCAGCGCGGCATCTGGATGGATGCGAAACAGGTAAAGCCGCTCTGCCCCGCCTGCAAGCGCCGGATATATTGCAGATAGGCCTGCGACTGGTTGTAGCTGGTGCCTGGCAGCGTCTGGCCGCGAAAGGCGCGCTTCACTTCCTCGCCGGTGAACGGCCGCGGCGCGCCCGGAAACGCCCCCTGGGTCCCCGGTGGGACAAGCTTGCCCGCCGCGTCGATGTAGCGGCCGGCGGCCGACGCGTCGGGCACCGGAATCTGGCAGTTCATCACCGATACCGCAGTCTGTGCAAAGGCGGGGCGGATGGTCAGCGCCGCCGACACGCCGACCGCGCCGAGCGCGAGCATCTTGCGCCGCGAGGGAACGGTTTCGTCGCCGGTCGCCGGCGCTTCGTTCGGGATGTCGCTGTCTTCCATGGCCGCGCATTAAACCAGTGAAGCCTTTAGGAAAAGCAAAAGACCGGCCGCATCCCGCGCCCTTCCCGCTTTGGGACAGGCTGCGCCGCGATGGTAACCCGATGCACCGGCCCGCGAAGCGCCTTGCGCGCCGCGCCGCTTCGTGCGAGGCGCAGCGTCGATGTTCGACCGCCTGTCCAGCCTGGTTGCGGCGCTGACGCTTGTCGCCGTCGCGGCGATTTTCGCGGCGCTTGTCGGCGGCGACCTCGCCTCGATCGCGATCCTGGCACTCGCAGGGGCGCTCGGCGCTGTCCTTGTTTATGGCGCGCAGCCGCCGCCCGCCGCGACGCAGCCTGCCGCCGCCTCTCCGGTCCCCGCCGAACCGCCGCTGCTGCTGCGCCATCCCGATTTCACCCGCTGGGCCGATCAGGAGCGCGAACCGGTGCTGGGGGTAATCGACAATGTCGTCGCCATCGCCAACGATGCAGCGGTCCGCCTGCTCGGGCGCCACATCGTCGGCGCCGACATCCGCACCGCGATCCGCCATCCGGTGGCGGCCGAATGGCTGTCGGCTGGCGATGTCGACACGGGCGCGATGACCGTCGATCTCGCCGACTATCCGCGGCCCGGCCAGCGCTGGACAATGCGGATCGCGACGCTGTCGCACGGCGGCCGCATCATCTTTTTGTCCGACCGCTCGGCGATCGATGCCGCCGACCGCATGCGGTCCGATTTCGTCGCCAACGCCAGTCACGAACTGCGCACGCCGCTTGCCGCGATCCTCGGCTATGTCGAGACATTGCAGGACATGAACGACGAGGCCGATGCCCCGACGCGCAACCGTTTCCTCGCGATCATCGAGCGCGAGGCCCGGCGGATGCAGCAGCTCGTCATCGACCTGCTGTCGATCTCGCGGGTCGAAGCCGATCGCTTCCGCCGCCCGACCACCCCGGTCGATCTCGCCGCCATCGTCCGCCATACGCTCGCCCAAATGAAGGACAGTGCCGAGGCGCGGCCGCAGGACATTGTCGATCGCCTCGGCGACGCTGCACAGCCGGTGCTGGGCGACGCGGCGCAGCTCGGCCAGCTCGTCCACAATATCGTCTCCAACGCGATGAAATACGGCCGCCCCGGCACGCCGGTGACGGTCGAGCTGACGCGCGAGGGCCGCCGCGTCCGTCTGTCGGTCCAGGACGAAGGCGAAGGGATCGCGCCCGATCACCTCCCGCGCCTTACCGAACGCTTCTACCGCGTCGACGAAGCGCGCAGCCGCTCGGTCGGCGGCACCGGGCTGGGGCTGGCGATCGTCAAGCACATCAGCGAACGGCATAACGGCCAGCTCGATATTCACAGCGAAGTCGGTAAGGGCACACGCGTGTCCGTGTCCTTCCCGCTGTCCGAAGCGCACTGACAAAGGACCGCATCGATGACGAACCGACCAACACATCTCGACGAAAGCGGCGCGGCGCATATGGTTGATGTCGGCGCGAAGGCCGCGACCGGTCGGCGTGCCGTCGCCGGCGGCCGCATCACGATGACGCCCGAAGCGCTCGCCGCGATCCGCTCCGGCAACGCGCCCAAGGGCGATGTGCTGTCGACCGCGCGTATCGCCGGGATCATGGCGGCCAAGCGCACCGCCGAGCTGATCCCGCTCTGCCACCCGCTGGCGTTGATCAGCGTCGCCGTGGACTTCGACTGGGAAGCCGACGGCATTTCGGTCCGCGCGACCGCCGCGACGACCGGGCCGACGGGGGTCGAGATGGAATCGCTGACCGCCGCGTCCGTCGCGTTGCTGACGCTCTACGACATGGCGAAGGCGCTCGACCGGGCCATGGTAATCGGCGATATCCGCCTGCTCGAAAAGAGCGGCGGCCGGTCGGGCGACTGGCGCGCCGCATGAGCGCGCTGCTCGCGGTCGAAGAGGCCCAGGCGCGGCTGCTGGCGCTGAAGCCGCCGCTCGGCGCCGACAATATCGGCGTGGCGCAATGCGCCGGGCGCTACCTTGCGCAGGACGTCATCGCCGGGCGCGACCAGCCCGCCGCGGCGCTGTCGGCGATGGACGGCTATGCGATCCGCTTTGCCGATCAGCCCGGTCCGTGGACGATCGCCGGCGAAGTCACCGCCGGCACCGCGCCCACCCACGCGCTCGGCCCCGGCGAAGCGATCCGCATCTTCACCGGCGCGATGCTGCCGGCCAATGCCGATACCGTGGTGGTGCAAGAGGATGTCATCGCTGATGGCGCACGCCTGACGCTCACCGGCGATGGCCCCGCGTCGCGTGGACGCCATGTCCGCGCCCGGGCAAGCGATTTTGCCGCGGGAGCGCGTTTGCTCACGGCGGGATGTCGCCTCTCTCCCGGCGCGCTCGCCGCCGCCATCATGGGCGGTGCGGGCGACCTGATCGTCGGGGGACGCCCGCGCGTCGCGATCTTGACGACAGGCGACGAACTAGTCGCGCCCGGGCGTGCGCTCGCGCCCGGTCAGATACCCGACAGCAACGGCACGATGCTCGCCGCGATGCTCGCCCCCGAACCCGCCAACGTCACGCTGCCGCTGCGCGCGCGCGACGATCGCGGCGTTCTCGCCAATATATTGGGCGATATGGCGCGGCGGCACGATGTCATCGTCACCGTTGGCGGCGCGTCGGTGGGCGATCACGACCATGTCCGCGGCGCGCTCGACGATGCGGGCGGGCAGCTCGATTTCTGGAAGATCGCGATGCGCCCCGGCAAGCCGCTGATCGCCGGCCGGATCGGCGACGCGATCCTGCTCGGCCTGCCGGGCAATCCGTCCTCGGCGTTCGTGACCGCGACGCTCTTTCTGCTACCGCTCGTCCGCTACCTTGCCGGGGCGGCCGCGCCGTTGCCGGAGGTCAGCCAGGCCCCCCTCGCGGCTCCACTCGGCCCCGGCGGGGCAAGGCGCGATTATTTGCGCGCGCGCCTCGACAAGGGCCTGCTCACCCCCTGCGACGGACAGGACAGCGGCCAAACGCAACCGCTGATCTCCGCCAACGCGCTGATCGTCCGCGATATCGGCGCAGCACCCCGCGCGGCGGGGGAGCTTGCAAGCTATATCGCGATCGCTTGACAAGTTCCGGTCTGTTCCACTATCGTTCCCCTTATGTCCGGCAACGCCATCATGGAGAACGACCGATGTTGACCGCGAAGCAGCATGAACTGCTCCACTTCATCCAGGAACGGCTCGACGCCAGCGGCATCTCGCCGTCGTTCGAGGAAATGAAGGAGGCGCTGGGCCTCAAGTCGAAATCGGGCATCCACCGGTTGATCAGTGCGCTGGAGGAGCGCGGCTTCCTGCGCCGCCTGCCCAATCGTGCGCGCGCGCTCGAAGTATTGAAGCTGCCCGACGCGGCCAAACCTAAAACACGGAGCGAAAGCGACAATGTGGTGCCGCTGCGCAAGCCCGCACCGGCGCTGAAGCCCATCGCCGCGAACGACATTATCGAAGTGCCGCTGCACGGCAAGATTGCCGCCGGCGTCCCGATCGAGGCGTTCGAGGATTATAACCGGCTCGCGGTTCCCGCAGCACTGCTCGGCGCGGGCGAACATTATGCGCTCGAAGTATCGGGCGACTCGATGGTCGAGGCGGGGATTTTCGACGGCGACTACGCGTTGATCCAGAAGGCGAGCACCGCGCGCGAGGGCGATATCGTCGTCGCGCTCGTCGACGGACAGGATGCGACGCTCAAATATTTCCATCGCGAAGGCCGGATGGTGCGCCTCGATCCTGCGAACAGCGCCTATGAGCCGCAGCGTTACGAAGCCGATCGCGTCATGGTGCAAGGTCGGCTGTCGGGACTGCTTCGTCGTTACCACTAAGCTGGTGCGGGCGGCGCCAAGGATGCGCATCGCCCGCGCGCAGCGCCGAAACGAGCCGCGGCTTCGCGCCCAGATAGAGCGCAAGGCCGCCGCTTTGTTCCAGCGTGTCGCGGTCGATCGTCAGCCAGCGCGCGACGCATTCGCGCGGTAGCCAGCGTTCGCTGATGACCACATCGGCGGCTGCGCAGGCGGCCGCCATCTCCTCACCCGCGATTCGGTCGCGCCCATGCGCGGCGAGGATGACGCGCGGCGCATCGCCCCTGCCTTGTGTCCAACGGCAGAAATCGCGATTGCAATCGACATGGTCGAGATCGCCAAGCGCGACGAGCGGCGTGTCGATCCCCGCCGCTTCGGCCATCGCGTCGCGTACGAAATCGCCAGCACGATCGCGCAGCATGGCATAGCCGCCGCCCGGCACGGCGGCTGCGATATGCCGACCGTCGCCGGTCACGAGCAGGTCGGGGCGCGGCTGTGCGAGCAGTACCGCCATCCCCGCCACCAGCGGCACGGAGCCAGCCCAGCGCCACCCGCTGCGCCACAGCAATATCCACAGCCCGCCCGCCATCGCGATCCCGAAGGCCCATGGCGGGAACACGGGCAAGGTGGTGACGGCGCCGGGCGCCGCGGCGACATGATGCGCGAGCCCGATGAGCAAGCGCAGCGCATGATCGGCCACCCACCAGAAGGGCGCCCCCACCCCCACCGCGTCGAACAGTAGCGCCAAAGCCTCCGCCGGCATGATGACGAAGGTGGTCAGCGGGATCGCGATGACATTGGCGAGCGCGCCATAAAGCCCGGCCTTGTGAAAATGGAATAGCGCGATCGGCGACAGGGCAATCTCTACGACGATGCCGGTGATCAGCAGGCCGGCGACGCCGCGCCCGAAGCGGAAGGCAAATGGCTCCTCGCGCCGCGCGACGAAGCGCTGCATCGCGCGGCTTTCGTGGAGCGCGACGATCGCGGTTACCGCCGCGAAGCTGAGCTGGAAACTCGGACCGACCAGCGCCTCGGGCCGCCACAGTAGCACGAGCAGCGCGCCGGCGGCGACGAGCCGCAGGGTAATCGCCTCGCGCCCCAGCAGGATCGCCGCCAGGACCAGCAACGCCGCGATCAACGACCGCAGCGTCGGCACCTCGGCGCCCGCCAGCCACGTATAGCCGCCCCCAGCCAGCGCCCCGGCGGCGGCAGCAAGCGGCAACACATAGCCCGCGAGCGCGAGCCGCGGGCTGAGCGCCAGCAACCGCATGGCGAGCAGCATCGCGAAGCCGACCACCGCAGTGACGTGCAGCCCGCTGATCGACAGGAGATGCGCCAGCCCGCTGCGCCGCATCGCCTCCTCGTCCTCGGGCGTGATCGCGCCGCGATCGCCCGTCACCAGCGCCGACGCGACGCCGCCCGGCGACCCCGCAACCTGGCGATGGATATGCTCGCTCAGCCGCGCGCGCAGCGGCTGGCGCGCATGCTCGGCGCCCGGCGGCAGTATGACATCGCCAAGCACTGTTCCGACCGCGCCGATGCGGTCGAACCAGGCGCGCTGCGCAAAGTCTTAGCCGCCGGGCAGGCTCGCGGTTGGCGGCGGCATCAGCCGCGCGCGCACGCCGATCATCGTCCCCGGCACAATTGGGCGCCGCTGGTCGCCGCGCAGCGTCAGCCGCAGGCGCGGTGGCAGATCGGGACGCGCGAACGGCCGCACGACAAGCCGCAACTGCTCGCGCGCCGGCAAGGGCTCGGCGGCTTCGACCCGCGCCGAAAATTCGGTCGTTACCGGCCGCGCAAGCACCGGCGCCTCGACCCACAGCGCGCGGCCCCAGATCAGCAGCAGCCCTGCCGCCGCAACCCCGCAAGCGATCGTCAGCGCGCGGCCAACGCGGGTCTGCCAGCCGATTGCCAAGCCGAAGGCCATGCCCCCCGCCAAGGCGCAAAGAAGCCCGATCCATTGCGCCGCGGTCGGCAAAGCGAACCACAGCGCGATCCCCGCGCCGAAGGCCACGGGAAGCCAGAGCGGCAGCCGCTCGCGCTCGATCTCCAGGCGCCTCTCGAGCGCCGCCGGAAACGCGCCGAACCATGAAAGCGTCCGCGCGGCAATGGGCGTTTGAAGCGTGCTTGTCGCCATGCTAGGGGCAGCCCCGAAATCCGCCGCGGTCCCTGTTCCGCGGCCGGCAGCCTGAGTGAAAGAGGCCAGAGTGGCAACCGAAAACAAAACCGAATTGGCAGAAGCGACCCCCGAAGCGACGGGCGCCACCGTCGTCACCCGCTTCGCCCCCTCCCCCACGGGATATCTGCACATCGGCGGCGCGCGGACCGCGCTGTTCAACTGGCTTTTTGCGCGCCATCACGGCGGCAAGTTCCTGCTGCGGATCGAGGATACCGACCGCGCACGCTCGACCGACGCCGCGATCGACGCAATTCTCGACGGGATGCAATGGCTCGACCTCGATTGGGACGGCGAGACCGTCTATCAGTTCGCGCGCGCGGCGCGCCATGCGGAGGTTGCGCATGACCTGCTCGCCAAAGGCGCGGCCTATCGCTGCTATCTGACGCAGGATGAACTCGCCGCGATGCGCGCCGAAGCGCAGGAAAAGCGCATCCCCTTCCGCGTTCGCAGCCCGTGGCGCGACCGGGACGACGGCGATCCCGCCGCGCCGCACGTCCTCCGCCTGCGCGCGCCGCAGGACGGCGCGGTGACGATCCACGACCGCGTGCAGGGCGAGGTGACGGTCCAGAATGCCGAGCTCGACGATTTCATCCTGCTCCGCAGCGACGGCACCCCGACCTATATGCTCAGCGTCGTCGTCGACGATAACGACATGGGGATCACCCATGTCATCCGCGGCGACGATCACCTGAACAACGCCTTCCGCCAACTCGCGCTGATCCGCGCAATGGCGTGGCGCGAGCCGGTTTATGCGCACGTCCCGCTGATCCACGGCGCCGATGGCGCAAAGCTGTCGAAGCGGCATGGCGCGCTCGGCGTCGATGCCTATCGCGACGAGCTTGGCTATCTGCCCGAGGCGGTGAACAATTATCTGCTGCGCCTCGGCTGGGGGCATGGCGATGCCGAAATCATCAGCCGCGAGCAGGCCGTCGAATGGTTCGATCTTGCCAATGTCGGCCGCTCGCCGTCGCGCTTCGATTTCAAGAAGCTCGAGAATCTAAACGGTCATTATATCCGCGAGGCCGACGATGCCCGGCTTGCCGGCCTGGTGGCGCCGCGCATCGAGACGCTGGTCGGCCGCGCGCTCGACAGCGACGACAGCGCCTTGCTGGCGCGCGCGATGGACGTGCTCAAGCCGCGCGCCAAGACGCTGGACGAGATTGCCGAGGGCGCCGTCTTCCTGTTTGCCGTGCGTCCGCTGGCGGTCGAAGAGAAAGCGGCCGCGCTGATCGCCGAAGCCCCGGAAGGCTTGCTGGCGAATGTCACCGACCGCCTGCGCGCGCTCGGCGACTGGTCGCACGATGCCATCGAGGCGGCGGTGCGCGAGACGAGCGAGTCGGCCGGAGTTGGCCTTGGCAAGCTGGCTCAACCGCTGCGCGCCGCGCTGACCGGCCGCACCGTTTCTCCGGGCATTTTCGACGTCTTGCTGCTATTGGGGCGCGACGAGAGCCTGGCGCGACTTGACGCAGCGCACAATTATCCGGCAGGGGCGTAGCCACTCACTCTCCCGCCCGCAGATCAGGGGAAAAAATATGACCGACCAGACCGCGAAAATCACCCTGGGCGACAAGATTGTCGAGAGTCCGGTGCTGAAGGGCACCGTCGGCCCCGACGTCGTCGACATTCGCAAATTCTACGGCCAGACCGGCGCCTTCACTTATGATCCGGGCTTCACCTCGACCGCGAGCTGCGAGTCGAAGCTGACCTATATCGACGGCGACGAAGGCGTCCTGCTCCACCGCGGTTATGCCATCGGCGATCTTGCCGAACATTCGACCTTCATGGAGGTCGCCTATCTGCTCCTGAACGGCGAATTGCCGAGCGGCGACGAGCTGGCGAAGTTCGATACCACGATCACGCGCCACACTATGCTGCACGAACAGCTTGCGACCTTCTATCGCGGCTTCCGCCGTGACGCGCACCCGATGGCGATCATGTGCGGCGTGGTTGGCGCGCTGTCGGCCTTTTATCATGATTCGACCGAAATCCACGATCCGCACCAGCGCATGATCGCGAGCCACCGCCTGATCGCCAAGATGCCGACGATCGCGGCGATGGCGTATAAATATTCGGTGGGTCAGCCCTTCATCTATCCGCAGAACGACCTCAGCTACACGCACAATTTCCTGCGCATGACCTTCGGCGTTCCGGCCGAGGAATATGAGGTTGATCCGGCGGTTGTCCGCGCGCTCGACCGCATCTTCATCCTGCATGCCGACCATGAGCAGAATGCGTCGACCTCGACCGTTCGCCTTGCGGGTTCGTCGGGCGCCAATCCCTTCGCGTGCATCGCGGCGGGCATTGCCTGTCTTTGGGGTCCGGCGCATGGCGGAGCCAACGAAGCCGCGCTCAACATGCTGCGCGAAATCGGCCGTCCCGAACGCATCCCCGAATATATCGCGCGCGCGAAGGACAAGGATGATCCGTTCCGCCTGATGGGCTTCGGCCACCGCGTGTACAAGAATTACGACCCGCGTGCGACGGTGATGCAGAAGACCGTGCGCGAGGTGTTCACCGCGCTCAAGGTCAACGATCCGGTCTTCGACGTCGCGCTGCAGCTTGAGGAAATGGCGCTCAACGACGATTATTTCGTCGAAAAGAAGCTCTTCCCCAATGTCGACTTCTATTCGGGCGTCATCCTGTCGGCGATCGGCTTCCCGACCACGATGTTCACCGCGCTCTTCGCGCTCGCCCGTACCGTCGGCTGGGTCGCGCAGTGGAACGAGATGATCTCGGACCCCGCGCAGAAGATCGGCCGCCCGCGCCAGCTCTACACCGGCCCGACGCAGCGCGCCTACGTCCCGGTCGACAAGCGCTGAGGACGGACCGGGAGCCTGTCCCGGTTCAGAACCGGTTGCAGAAAGGGGCCGCATATGCGGCCCCTTTTTTGTGCGCCCACCAGAGAGAGGCCGTCAATCGACGCGCTCCAGAAGCTCGGCAAGCTTGCCGAACATCGCGTCGATCTCCGCCTTTTCGACGATCAGCGGCGGCGACAGCGCGATGATGTCGCCCGTCGCGCGGACCAGAAGCCCATTGTCGAAGGCGGCGTGGAACAGCTCCATAGCCCGCGCCGTCGGAGCGCCGGGTCGCGGCTCGAGCTCAATGCCGGCGACAAGCCCGATCGTGCGGACGTCGATGATGTGGCGCCGCCCCTTCAGGCTGTGCGCCGCCTCCTCCCAATAGCCTGCGAGTTCGTTCGCGCGTTCGAACAGCCCCTCGCGCGCATAAAGATCGAGCGTCGCGAGCCCCGCCGCGCTCGCGAGCGGATGGCCCGAATAGGTATAGCCGTGGAACAGCTCGATGCCGCCCGGCGCGCTTTCGATCACGGCGTCGTGGAGGTCGCGCTTCACCGCGACCGCGCCCATCGGCACCGCCGCGTTGGTCAGCCCTTTCGCCATGGTGATGATATCGGGGGTCACCCCCCAGGCCTCGGCAGCGGTCGCCGCGCCGACGCGGCCGAAGGCGGTAATTACCTCGTCGAAGATCAGGATGATGCCATGCCGGTCGCAAATCTCGCGCAGCCGCTGGAGATAGCCGGCCGGCGGGATCAGCACGCCGGTCGATCCCGCCATCGGCTCGACGATCACCGCCGCGATCGTTTCGGCGCCATGCAGATCGACGAGCCGCTGAAGGTCGTCGGCGAGTTCGGCGCCGTGCGCCGGGAAACCGCGCGTGAAGGCGTTGCGCGCCAGATCGTGCGTGTGCCGCAGATGATCGGTTCCGGGCAGCCCCGGCCAGGTGCGGCGATTGCTGACGATCCCGCCGACGCTGATTCCGCCGAAACCGACGCCATGATAGCCGCGCTCGCGCCCGATCAGCCGCGTGCGCGTTCCCTGCCCCTTCGCGCGCTGCACCGCGAGCGCGATCTTGAGCGCGGTATCGACCGATTCGGACCCGCTGTTGGTAAAGAATATCCGGTCGAGCCCTTCGGGCATCAGCGCCGCGAGCCGCTGTGCAAGCTCAAACGGCAGCGGATGGCCGAGCTGGAAGGTCGGCGCGAAATCGAGCGTTGTCGCCGCCTTGGCGATGGCTTCGGCGATTTCGGGGCGGCAGTGGCCGGCATTGCTGCACCACAGGCCCGAGGTGCCGTCGAGGATCCGACGCCCGTCGCCCGACTGATAATACATCCCGCTCGCCGCGACGAGCTGGCGCGGATGGGCCTTGTAGGAACGGTTCGCGGTGAAGGGCATCCAGAAGCTTGCCAGCTGGTCGTTGTCACCCTGCATCGTCATGTTCCTCTTCCCAAGAATCGTCATCGCGGGGAGCCGAAGGCGACGCGGCAATCCGTTCGCAATGACGATGCGTAATCTGGGCGCAATCTGGCGAGCTACCGTGCGACTGGCAATGCCCGAAATGACCGATAAGGGCCCCTCTGGCGCTCCGGCGAACTTCGCTATACGCTGCACCTTCCACAAACGGGCCGGCTCCTCGGCCCAATCGGGGGCGCATGTCAGTCAATCTGGAACAATGGATCAGCGACCATAATATCGACGAAGTCGAATGTATCGTTCCCGACATCAACGGGGTGCAGCGCGGCAAGGTTCTGCCCGCCAAGAAATTCCTCGCTTCGGTCAAGGACAAGTCGCTGCGCATCCCCGGCAGCGTCTTCATCTGCACGATCGACGGCCATTATCCCGAGGATATCGACGATATCTGGGACAAGGATCCCGACAAGATCCTGCTTGCCGACCCCGATACCATCTGCGTCGCGCCGGGCTTCACCTCGCCGACGGCCTTCGTCATTGCCGATGCCTATAATGGCGACGGGACCGAGGTCGACATCGCGCCGCGAACGATCCTGAAAAAGGTGCTGGGCCTTTACCAGGACAAGGGATGGAAACCGATCATCGCACCCGAGGTCGAATTCTATCTCGTCTCGCAGAACACCGACCCCGACTTTCCGTTGACGCCGCCGACCGGCCAGTCGGGCCGGGCGGAAACCGCGAGCCAGCCCTATGGCCTTGAAGCCATGAACGAATATGAGGATATCATCGATCATATCTATGACGATTGCGAGCTCATGGGGCTCGATATCGACACGATGATCCACGAAATGGGCGCCGCACAGCTCGAGGTGAATTTCATGCACGGCGATCCGCTGCGGCTCGCCGACGAGGTGTTTCTCTTCAAGCGCGTCGTCCGCAACGTTGCAAAACAGCACAGCGTCTATGCGACCTTCATGGCGAACCCGATGGCCGGTCAGCCGGGAAGCGCGATGCACATTCACCAATCGGTCGTCGATGCCGAGACGGGGCGCAACCTGTTCGCGACCGCCAACGGCCGCGACAGCGCGGCCTTTCGATCCTATGTCGCGGGGCTGATCCGCTTCATGCCGCAAATCTCGCCCATGTGGGCGCCCAATGTGAACAGCTTTCGCCGGATGCGTCCCGACAGCGCGGCGCCGATCAACGTCCAGTGGGGCGTCGACAACCGGTCATGCGGTTTTCGCATCCCGGTGTCGGACAAGAACAACCGCCGCGTCGAAAACCGCCTGCCCGGCGCCGACAGCAATCCCTATCTGGCGATCGCGGCGTCGCTCGTCTGCGGCTATATTGGCATGATCGACCGCATGGTTCCGCCCAAGCCGATCACCGGCAGCGCCTATAACCGCGCCCGCACCCTGCCGCGCACGCTGGAAGCCGCGCTCGACCGGTTCAGCTCGTGCAAGAAGGTCCGCAACCTGCTCGGCGACGATTTTTTCGAAATCTTCTACGCCGTGAAGGATTATGAGCTGTTCAACTATCAGTCGGTGGTGTCGAGCTGGGAGCGCGAACATCTGCTGATGCGCGTTTGACGCGCGCGACGCCATGACCGACCCGCTGAGCCACAGCTATTATGCCGCGACGGCGAATCCGTGGCGGCCGCTTCGTTCAACGGCGGACGATCTGGAGTGCGACGTCGCTGTGATCGGCGGCGGCTTCACAGGCATTTCGGCCGCTTTGGCCTGCGCGGAGCGCGGCTTTTCGGTGATCCTAATCGAGCGCGAGCATGTCGGCTTCGGGGCCTCGGGGCGCAACGGCGGGCAGCTGATACCGGGATTGCGCTGGGCTACATCCGAGTTGGAGGAAGAGTTCGGCCGCGAGCGCGCCGATGCACTGTTCGACCTGTGCTGGCGCAACAATCGCGTCAAAGCGCGGATCGAAAACCATGGCATCGATTGCGACCTAAAAGCGGGCCATCTGGAGGCAGCGTGGACGCCGAAAGACTTCGACGCCATGCAACGCGAAGCCGCCTTTCTCGACACGCGCTTCAGTTATACAACCGAAGTCGTCGCAAAATCCGCGATGGGCGCGCATATCTCGAGCCCCTTGTATCATGGTGGAATCCATGATCCGCAGGGCGGCCATTTCCACCCGCTTAATTATGCCATCGGCCTAGCGAAAGCGGCGGAGGCTATGGGGGTGCGCATCCTGGAGAATGAACGCGTCGAACAAATTGTAAACTTAAGCGACGGATCGAGCAGGCTGTTCACAACACGGGACATCATCGAAGCTCGTTACGTCATCGACGCCACCGATAGCTGGATCGGCGAGGTCGAGCCCGACCTCGGGCGCTACACCGTGCCGATCATGAACTATAATATCGCGACGGCGCCGCTCGCGAACGCCGATGCACTGCTGCCCAGCGACGCCGCGGTCGCCGACAGCCGTTTCGTGCTCAACTATTTCCGCCTCTCGGCCGACAAGCGCCTGATCTTCGGCGGCGGCGAGCGTTATTCGCAGACGCCGCCGCGCGACATCGCCGCGTTCGTGCGTCCGTTCATGGCCGAGGTGTTTCCGCAGATCGCCGACGCCAAGATCGACTATGGCTGGGGCGGTGCGGTCGCGGTGACGATGAACCGGCTGCCGCATATCGGACGGCGCGGGAATGTCTTTTTCGCGCACGGATTTTCGGGGCATGGCGCGCTGATCACGACGACCGCCGGCGAGTTGATCGCCGAGGCGCTGGCGGGGACCGCCGAACGCTTCGACGTGCTCGCGAGCCTGCCCTCGCACCCCTTCCCCGGCGGCAAATGGCTGCGCCGCCCGCTCGCGACGCTGGGCCTTCTCTATTACGCACTGAAAGACAGGCTGGGATGATCGCCGACGCCGCCATCGCCCGCGTCGCCGCGCGCGAGGCCGATCGCTTCCGCGCCGACAACCCGCACGCTTTCGCGTATCAGGCCGCGGCGACCGGCTGGTTCCAGTCGGTGCCCTTCCACTGGATGAAGGATTGGCCCAGCCCGGCCCCGATCGTCGCCGCCTCGGCCAAGGACGCGACGCTGACCAGCATCGATGGCCGGACCTATGACGATTTCTGCCTTGGCGACACGGCCAGCCTGTTCGGCCATTCGCCGCCCGCGCTCGCCGCCGCGCTCGCACGGCAGGCGGCCGAGGGGTTGAGCTATATGCTGCCCACCGCCCGCGGCGCCGCGCTGTCGGCGAAGCTTTCGGCCATGTTCGGCTTTCCGCAATGGCAGGTGACGACCACGGCGAGCGAAGCCAATCGCGCCGTCATCCGCTGGTGCCGCGGGATCAGCGGGCGCCCGAAAATCCTCACCTTCAACGGCGCCTATCATGGCGCCGTCGACGATGTGTTCGTCGATCTGAAAGACAGCGCGCCGGTGATGCGCGCCAGCCTGATCGGCCAGGTCCACGATCTTCGCGGCACGACGACGGTGATCGAGTTCAACGATGCGGGCGCGCTCGCCGCCGCGCTGCGCGGCGGCGATATCGCCTGCGTCCTCGCCGAACCCGTCATGACCAACGTCGGCATGGTGCAGGACGCGCCGGGCTTCCTCGAAACGCTGCGCAGCCTGTGCGACGAGACGGGCACGCTGCTGGTTTTCGACGAAACGCACAGCATCTCTTCGGGCTATGGCGGCCATGCGCGCACGCACGGCCCGATGGCGGATCTGATGGTCGTCGGAAAGTCGATCGGCGGCGGCGTGCCGTGCGCCGTCTATGGTTTCAGCGCCGCGGTCTCGGATCGCATGGCGGCGCTCAACCGGGCGCGCGCGCCGGGGCATAGCGGCATCGGCACGACGCTCTCCGCCAACGCGCTTGCGATCACCGCGATGGATGTCATGCTCGGCGAGGTCATCACCCCCACCGCCTATGACGCCATGCTGCGCGGTGCGGCGCGGCTGGTCACGGGGTTGGAGCGCGAAATCGCCGCTGCGTCGCTCGACTGGCACGTCACGCAGGTCGGCGCCCGTGTCGAGTTTCTGACCTGTCCCGTCCCGCCCCGCAGCGGCGGCGAGGCGAAGGCGGCGATGCACCCCGCGCTGGAGGCCGCGATCCACATTTTCCTCGCGAACCGGGGGATTTTGCTGGCGCCATTTCACAATATGATGTTGGTGAGCCCGGTGACCGGCGACGACCAGATCGACCGGCTGGTCGGCGGCTTCGCCGACTGCATCAAGGCGCTGAAGGAGTAGTGGGGCAATGGCGAAGTCGTCGGGCGTGATCGCGCCGCGGTCGGAGGCCGAGGATTTCTTCCGGGCCAATCCCGACATCGATTCGATCGAGATGATCTATACTGACATGGGCGGCGTCCCCCGCGGCAAGCGGCTGCGCCAACATGAGGTGCTCGCTGTCTATGAAAGCGGACGCATGTTCCCCGGCTCGATCACCGTCGTCGACATCACTGGGCAGGACACCGTCGAAACGGGCCTTGTCTGGGAAGATGGCGACGCCGACCGATCGATGAAGCCGATCCCCGGCACCCTCGTCCGCACGCCGTGGGGCGGCGATCGGGCCGCGCAGTTCCTCGTCGATTTCTATGAACTCGACGGCACGCCGCACGACCTCGATCCCCGCCATGTGCTCGGCCGCGTGATCGACCGCTACACCGCCGACGGCCTGACCCCGGTGCTTGCAGTCGAGCTGGAATTCTACCTGCTCGACCCGCGCCGCGCGCGCGACGGGTCGGTGCGCCCAGCCCGCCCCGGCTACAGCCGCGACACGCCGCGCAATGTCGAAGTCTATGGCCTGCGTGAACTCGACGACTTTCGTCCCTTCTTCGACGCCCTCTATGCGGCGACCGACGTCCAGGGCCTGCCGCTCGAAAGCGCGATCAGCGAATTTGCGCCGGGCCAGTTCGAGCTGACGCTGCGCCACAAGCCGGACGCGCTGCGCGCCTGCGACGACGCCATCATGTACAAGCGGCTGGTCAAGGCGATCGCGCAGCAACATGGCCTCGAAGCGACCTTCATGGCCAAGCCTTTCGCCGAACAGGCAGGGAGCGGGATGCACATCCACGTCTCGGTCAACGATGGCGCGGGCGGCAATATCTTCGCGAGCGACGATCCCGAGGGCACCGATGCACTGCGCCACGCGATCGGCGGCATGATCGGCAGCGTCGGCGACGGCTTTGCGCTCTTTGCCCCGCACGCCAACAGCTATCGCCGGTTCAAGGCGAACAGCTACGCCCCCGTAGCGCCGACGTGGGGGGTCAACAATCGCACCGTGTCCTTCCGCATCCCGGCCGGGCCGCCGCCAAGCCGGCATGTCGAGCATCGCGCCTGCGGCGCCGATGCCAATCCCTATCTCGCGGTAGCCGCCGTGCTCGCCGGCATGCATCACGGAATGACAAGCCGGACCGACCCGGGTCCGGCGGTCGTCGGCAACGGCTATGATCGCGACGCCTCGGGCGACGACAAGCCGCCGTCGAACTGGTTCGCGGCGGTCGACCGCTTCCACGCCTCGGCGCTGATGCGCGATTATCTCGGCGACCGCTTCGTCGACATGTTCAGCATCGTGAAGCGGGTCGAACAGGATCGCTATTTCGGGACGGTGCCGACGATCGACTACGACTGGTATCTGCGCAACGCATAGCGACCTGCCTGGGCCACGACGCACGAAAATGTCACGGATTCGTGTTGCGGTGCAAAAAAGCCTCTTTTCAAGCCGACATTAATGAGTCAGCTTGCGGTCACAATCAGGGAGGCCAGCCATGGATTTGAACGAACTGCTCGCGCAGGGCCGCAATCGCCGCTCGCTGCTTCAGGCGATGGGCGTCGCCGCAATCGGGATCAGCTTCGGCGGCCTCGCCGCGTGCAGCAAGGGCAGCGACAAGAAGCTTGCCAACGGCGAAGAGGCCAAGCTCAACTTCTACAACTGGGACACCTATATCGGCGAAACGACGCTCGACGATTTCAAGGCGTCGACAGGCGTCGATGTCACGATGGACCTGTTCGACAGCAACGACACGCTGTTCGCGAAGTTCAAGGCGGGCAATCCCGGCTATGACGTCATCGTGCCGTCGAACGACTTTGTCGAACGCATGGCGCGCGCCGACATGCTGATGCCGCTCGATCATGCGCAGATCCCGAACATGAAGAATATCGACCCCAGCTTCCTGAACGTCGATTATGATCCGGGCCGCAAATTCTCGATGCCTTACACCTGGCTGGTTCTGGGTATCGGCTATCGCAAGTCGAAGGTGAAGACCGCGCCCGACAGCTGGAAGGTCCTGTTCGACAGCGACGAATATAAGGGCCGCATGGCCTGGCTGTCGGAGGCCGGCGACATGTTCCGCCTCTATGGCAAATATCTCGGCAAATCGGTCAATTCGCTGACGCCCGAAGATATTCAGACCATCTCGGCGATGATGATCAAGCAAAAGCCCTATGTGAAGAAATTCCACGAGGATGACGGGCAGGATCTGCTGCTCAAGGGCGACGTCGATGTCGTGCTCGAATATAATGGCGACATCGCGCAGGCGATGACCGAGGATCCCGATCTCGATTTCGTCGTGCCGAAGGAAGGCAGCCAGCTCAATTCGGATACGCTGTGCATTCCGAAGGGCGCGCCGCACCCGAAGAACGCCCACGCCTTCATCAACTATATGCTCGATGCCGAGGTCGACAAGAAGATCACCGAAACGATCCTCTACCCGACCCCCAACGCCGCCGCGAAGGCACTGATGCCCGACAGCTACAAGAACAATCCGGTCATCTTCCCGCCCGCGGACGTGCTCGCCAAGTGCGAATATGCGAAGTTCAACGAAAAGCTTCAGCCGCTCTACGAGGAAGCCTTCACGAAGGTGCGGGCGTCGTAACGGTCTGAAAGGGGCATCGGGGGGATGGCCGAGCAGGACTGGAAGGCGAACAAGCGGGTCTTCGCGGCGGTGTCGGTTCCGACCCTGCTGTGGACCCTTCTGTTCTTCGTCATCCCGATGGCGATCGTCTGGTTCTACAGCTTCGGCGAGAATCGCGGCCTGACCGAGATCGAATTTTCGGGCACGCTCGAAAATTACAAGCGCGCGACCGAATTTCTCTACCTGTCGATCTTCGGCAAAAGCTTCGCGGTCGCGGCGCTCGTTACGCTCATCTGCCTGATCGTGGGCTTTCCCGTGGCGATGGCGATCACCTTCGCGAGCGAGAAATGGCGGCCGTGGCTGCTGCTCGGCATCATGCTGCCCTTCTGGACCAATTTGCTGATCCGCACCTATGCGCTGATGATGCTGCTCGGCACCCAGGGCTTCGCCAACAAGGGGCTGGGCGCGCTGTGGGACGGCGCGAGCTGGCTCAAGACGCTCGTCGGGATGCAGCCGCTTCCGACATGGGAGCCCGTGCAACTGCTCTTCAACAATTTCGCGGTCGTCTTCGGACTCGTCTACGTCCACCTGCCCTTCATGGTGCTGCCGCTCTATGCGGCGCTTGACCGGCTCGACCGCAGCCTGATCGAGGCGAGCCTCGACCTTGGCGCGGGGCATTTCCGCACGATCATGCGCATCGTCGTGCCGCTCGCCGCGCCGGGCATCGTCGCCGGGGTGATGATCACGCTGATCCCCGCGCTCGGCGCCTATCTCACGCCGGACCTGATGGGCGGGACCGACAGCCAGATGATCGCGAACGTGATCGAACGCCAGTTCAAGAAGGCGAACGACTGGCCGTTCGGCGCCGCGCTCTCCTTCATCCTCATCTATGCGATGTTCATCCTGATCGCGTTGCAATCGATGCGGCGCAAGGTGCCGGAGGCGCGCTGATGGCGATCTTTTCCCGCACCCCGCGCGCGCCGCTCGAATATAGCCGCACCCTGTGGATGCGGCTGTGGGTCGGCGCGGTCATGGTCTTTCTCTACGCGCCGCTGGTCGTGCTGATGATCTTCAGCTTCAACGACAGCAAGCGCAACGTCGTCTGGCGCGGCTTCACGCTCAAATATTATGACAAGGCGCTCGGCAACGACGTGCTGGTCGAGGCGCTCGTCAACTCGCTCACGATCGCGGCGCTCGCGACGCTTATCAGCCTGATCCTCGGCGCGGTCGCAGCAGTGATGCTCTGGCGTTTCCGCTTCCCGTTGAAGGGCGCGGTCGACGGAACGATTTCGCTGCCGATCATCGTTCCCGAAATCTGCATGGGCGTCGCTTTCCTGATCTTTTTCGCCAAATGGCTCGAATGGCCGACCGACCTGATCTGGCCCTTCAATCTCGGCGCGATCATCATCGCGCACATCACCTTCTGCTTTCCGTTCGTGACGATGGTGGTGCGATCGCGCCTCGCGACCTTCAACCGCGAGCAGGAGGAAGCGGCAAAGGACCTCGGCGCCGGCGAATGGGCGGTGTTCCGCGATGTGCTGATCCCGCACATGCGCCCGGCGCTGATCGCGGGCGCGCTGCTGTCCTTCACGCTCAGCCTCGACGATTTCGTCATCACCTATTTCACCAGCGGCCCCGACACGATCACCTTCCCGGTGAAGGTCTATTCGATGGTCCGCTTCTCGGTGACGCCCGAAGTCAACGCGGCGTCGACGCTGCTCATCCTCCTCACCATCCTGCTCACCGCCGTCGCGCTGAAACTTCAGGGCGTCAAAGCCATTGCGGAAACCCACTGACCATGACCGACGCGCCCAAGCCGATCATCCAGATCCAGAATGTCTCCAAACGCTTCGGCAAGGTGACCGCGGTCGATAACGTCAGCCTCGACATCATGGCGGGCGAGTTCTTCGTGCTGCTCGGCCCGTCGGGCTGCGGCAAGACGACGTTGCTGCGCATGATCGCCGGCTTCGAATTGCCGACCGAGGGCCATATCCTGATCGACGGGCAGGACATGGCCGGTATCCCGCCGAACAAGCGGCCGGTGAACATGGTGTTCCAGAGCTATGCCGTCTTTCCGCACATGAGCGTCGCCGACAATGTCGCCTACGGCCTCAAGATCGCTGGCGTGCGCGGCGGCGAAGTCAAGGACCGCGTTGCCGAAGCGCTCGAGCTGGTAAAGCTCGGCGGCTTCGAAGACCGCATGCCCGACCAGATGTCGGGCGGCCAGCGGCAGCGCGTCGCGCTGGCGCGCAGCCTCATCATGCGGCCGAAGGTGCTGCTCCTCGACGAACCGCTGTCGGCGCTCGACGCCAAATTGCGCGCGCAGATGCAGTTCGAGCTCGCCGACCTGCAGGACCAGGTCGGCATCACCTTCGTCACCGTGACGCACGACCAGGATGAGGCGCTGTCGATGGCGAGCCGCATCGCGGTGATCAACAAGGGCGACGTGGCGCAGCTCGCCGGGCCTTCGGACCTGTACGAATATCCCGCCAACCGCTTCGTCGCCGATTTCGTCGGTTCGGTGAACATCTTCGAAGGCAAGCTGACGCTCGACGAACCCGATCGCGCCGCGGTCGATTGCCCCGGATTGGGGCGCGTCTATCTGAACCATGGCGTGACCGGCCCGCATGGCGCCGACGTCTGGGTCGCGCTGCGGCCCGAGAAAATCTATCTGCACTTTCCGGGCGAAGGCAAAGCGGTGCGCGCCGCGGCGCAGGACGCCCCCGAGGGGCATAATTTCGCGCGCGGCACGATCAAGGGCATGAGCTACCTCGGCGATATCACCCTTTACGACATCGAACTCGAATCGGGCGCGCGGCTACGCGTGTCGCGCCCCAATCTGTCGCGCCACGACCAGGAGGATTTCACCTGGGACGACAAGGTCAGCATGCACTGGCGCGCCGACAGCCCGGTGGTTTTGCTGGGGTAAGCCGTCTTTAGTCGTCACCCCGGCGAAGGCCGGGGTCTCAACATCTCGTCAGGATGCTATGGCGAGATGCCGGCCTTCGCCGGGATGACGCAATGGGTTTTTAATGCGCCGCCTTCTTGCCCGGCACGAAGTGCAGCACCCCGACGATCAGCGCACCGAGCAGCAATCCGAAGATGCCGTCGCCGGTCGCCTTGATGAGCCACGTCCAAAGCCCTTCGAGCGGCAGTCCGCCCGCGACCGAATGAGCCAGCAATTCGAGCGCTTCGGCAATACCGCCGATATGATATTCGTGCAGGCCGTGCAGCACGATCTGCCCGCCGACCCACAACATGGCGGCCGTGCCGATCGTCGCCAGCGCGGCCAGCAACTTCGGCATGAAATCGACGAGCCCGCGCCCGATCGCGCGGCGCGCCCTGTTGCCTTCCTTCGCCATGTGCAGACCGATATCGTCCATCTTCACGATCAACCCGACCACGCCATAGACCGCGATGGTAATCAGCACGGCAACGACGGCAAGCGTGGCGCCGCGCATCACGAGATGTTCGTCCAGCACTTCGTTGAGCGCGATCACCATGATTTCGGCCGACAGGATGAAGTCGGTGCGCACCGCGCCCTTCACCATCACTTCTTCATGATTGCGGTCGGCGACGATCTCGGCATCTTCCTCCAGGCTCGTCCTGTCTTTCTGCAGCGCGTGGATGACCTTTTCCGCGCCCTCGAAGCAGAGATAGGCGCCGCCCATCATCAACAGCGGCGTAATCGCCCAGGGCAGGAACGTCGACAGCAGCAGTAGCGCCGGCAGGATCAGCACCAGCTTGTTGAACAGCGATCCCTTGGTGATCCGCCAGATGATCGGCAATTCGCGATCGGGCGTGAAGCCGGTGACGTAGCGCGGCGTCACCGCGGTATCGTCGACCACTACCCCTGCAGCCTTGACCCCGGCCTTCGACGCCGCGGCGCCGACGTCGTCTATGCTCGCCGCCGCAACCTTGGCGATAGTGGCAACGTCATCGAGCAGCGCAAAAAGGCCGGATGGCATGGAGGTCGATCCTTTTACTGGACATATGCCCTCAACCCGCTCGTCCTGAGCGTGTCGAAGGACCGTTCTTCTCTTCACGTCTAAAGAAGAAAACAGTGCTTCGACAAGCTCAGCACGAACGGGAATGGCAAGAAATCGCTAGAGCGCCCGCAGCTTCGGCATCACCGCGTCGAGCGATTTGCGGATGATCGCCACCATCTCGTCGATCTGTTCGGTGGTGATGACCAGCGGCGGGCACATGACCAGGCTGTCGCGGATACCGCGCACCATGAGCCCGTTCGCGATGCACGCGTCGCGCGCCATCGGGCCGGCGGTCCCTTCGGCACCGCCGAACCGCGCGCGCGTTTCCTTGTCAGCGACGATCTCGACCGCGCCGAGCAAGCCGATCGAGCGCGTTTCGCCGACGAGCGGATGATCGTCCAGCGTCGCAAGCGCTTTCGCCAGATGCGGACCCGTCACGCTGCCGGTGCGTTCGACCAGCCCTTCGCGTTCGATGATCTCGATATTCTTGAGCGCGACCGCCGCAGCGACCGGATGGCCCGAATAGGTAAAGCCGTGGACGAAATCGCCGCCGGTCTTGAGCACGTCGACGACATGGCTCGCCACCGCTGTCGCCGAGATCGGAAGGTAGCCCGACGAAAGCCCCTTCGCCATCGGCATCAGGTCGGGCGTGAAACCCATGGTTTCATGCCCCCACATCTTCCCGGTGCGCCCGAAGCCGCAGATGACTTCGTCGGCCACGAGCAGCAGGCCATATTTGCGCACCACCGCCTCGACCTTCGGCCAATAGCCCTTGGGCGGAATGATGACCCCACCGGCGCCCTGAACCGGCTCGCCGATGAAGGCGGCGCAATTTTCGGGACCGACTTCCAGGATCTTGTCCTCGATCGCAGCCACGCAGGCATCGCAGAATTCTGACTCGGTCATCCCCTGCCCTTCGCCGTAGAAATAGGGCTGGCGGACATGTTCGACACCGGGGATCGGCAGGTCGCCCTGCGCGTGCATGGCCTTCATCCCGCCGAGCGATACGCCCGCGACGGTCGAACCGTGATAGGCATTCCAGCGGCTGATGAAGACGGTCCGTTTGGGCTCGCCCTTCAGCTTCCAATGATGGCGCACCATGCGGAACACCGTGTCGTTCGCCTCGCTGCCCGAGGCGTTGAAAAAGATGTGCGGCAGGCGCCCGCCGGTGAGCTCGGCGATCTTCGCCGCGAGCGTCACCGTCGGCGGCGTCGCGGTCTTGAAGAAGGTATTATAGAAAGGCAGTTCGCGCATCTGCGCTGCTGCTGCCTCGACCAGTTCCTCGCGGCCATAGCCGACATTGACGCACCAAAGGCCCGCCATGCCATCGAGGATACGGTGGCCGTCGCCATCGACGATCGTGCAGCCTTCGGCATGGGTGATGATACGGCTGCCGCCGAGTTTCTCGATTTCGGCCCAGTCGGCCTGCGCGGGAAGATGGTGCGCGACGTCGAGACGGCGCAGTTCGGCGATGTCGTGATTACGGGGCATGTTTCTGATCCTGAAATTCCCCTCCCGCAGGCGGGAGGGGTTAGGGGTGGGCACGCGCGAAGCGCGCTCCGAAGGACGAGAGGATGGACGTTCGCCTGTGGCTCACCCCACCCCCGCCCCCTCCCGCCAGCGGGAGGGGAGTTCTTCAATCAGGGCGAAAAGCTGATCCGCGCGAGATAGCGATCATATCGGGTGACGCGGCGGTTCATAGTTCGCCTCTTAACGCGCGGCCGAGAAGGTGGAAATAGGTCTGGCTCTGATCATTGCCGTCAGTGGCCCATTCGGGGTGCCATTGCACCGCGAGCAGCGGCGCTCCGTTCGGCCGCGCGCTATAGGCTTCGACCAGTCCGTCGGGTGCACGCGCCTCGACCGCCAAACTGTCGGCAAGCGCACCGATGCCCTGATAATGAACCGAATTGACCTCTAGCGAGGGCGCGGCATAGGCCGACGCAAGCAGGCCCCCTTCGACGAGATCGACCTTGTGCCGATGATCGAACATCGCGTCGAAAGCGGCATCGTCGGGCGCGTGATGGTGCAGCAGTTCGTCGCTCGCCGACGCATCGCGGCGCAGCGTTCCGCCCAGCGCCACGTTGATCTCCTGAAAACCGCGGCAGATGCCGAACAGCGGGCGCTGTGCGGCGATCGTCGCTTCGACAAGCTCGATCATCATCCGGTCGCGATCGGGGTCGAACGGCCCCTCGCCTTCCGCCGGATCGCCATAGAGCGCCGGCGCGACATTCGACGGCGTTCCGGTGAGCAGCACGCCGTCGAGCCGCCCGACTATCTCGCGCGCGTGCATATGATCGGGAAGCGACGGGATGATGAGCGCCGCGCAATCGGCGTAGCGCATCGCGGCGGTCGCATAGCGGTTGATCACCGTTTGCGCGACCTCTGTCCCGACGGTGCGGTTGCAGGCGATAATACCGAGGACGGGGCGCGCGGACATGCCCCCTTGCTGCCGCCTTTTGCGTCCTCGCGCCAGCGGATTTTTTTCAGCGATGCTGACGCGCGAATGCCGCGGCCGCGCCGAAAAGGCCGGGCTGCGGGTGGGTGATCAATTTGACCGGGATCGCCGCCATGAAATTCTCGAACCGCCCCTTGGCGACGAAGCGTTCGGGGAAACCCGACCGGACGAGCTGGTCGCGGATACGCAGGCCAAGCCCCCCCGCGATCACGACGCCGCTGGCGCCCTGCGCAAGCGCAAGGTCGCCTGCAACGCTACCGAGCGAGAGACAGAAGCGGTCCGCGGCCGCAGCCGCCAGCGCATCCTCGCCGCCTATCGCCCGGCCCCATATCGTCCTGTCGTCGAGCGGCGCAATCGGTCGCCCTTCCATCGCCGCCAGCGTTTCATAAATATCGACGATGCCGGGACCGGATATGATACGCTCTACCGACACGCGGCGATGGCGTTTGCGCAGCCGCGCGAGGATGGCGTCCTCGATGCTGTCGAGCGGCGCGAAATCGACATGTCCGCCTTCGGTCGCCTGGACGCGATAGTCGGTCCCGTCGCGCCATACATGCGCAACGCCAAGCCCGGTCCCGGGGCCGATAACGCTGACCGTTCCCATTGCGGGAAGCGGCTCGTCAGGGCCTGTCAGCCGCTCGAAATACCCCGCATCGGCCTGCGCGACCGCATGACCGACCGCCTCGAAATCATTGACCAGCGTATAGCGGTCGACATTCAGCTTCTCGCCGATCAGCGCCGGGCGAATGATCCAGGGATTGTTGGTGAAGCGAATGATCTCGCCGCGCGTCGGCCCCGCGATCGCAATGGCGACGGCGCGCGGGAGCGCACCGCCCTGCCGCCGCTCGAAATCCTGCCAGGCGGTCTGAAAGCTGGCGTGGTCTTTTGTATGCAGCGTCGTCTCGGGCCCGAGCGAGACAACGCGGCCGGCCGCCACCTCGGCGATCGCGAAACGTGCGTGCGTGCCGCCGATATCGACCGTGACGATGGCTTCGCTCATGACTCTCCCTTGCCGGTCCATCATGGCCGGATCGCGTCCGGAATGTCGCAGGCCCGGCAGCGATGCAACAGGGCATAGCTATGCACGGTCGCGCCCGCGAAGCCTGAATTTCGATGCCGAAGGGAAATGGCGCACCCGGAACGATTCGAACGTCCGACCCTCAGATTCGTAGTCTGATGCTCTATCCAGCTGAGCTACGGGTGCGTGGAGCGGTGCCTTTAGGAGCAGTCGGCGGGGCGTGCAACCCCCTATTTCGACTTTGTGACGGTTCGGCAGGTCGATTGACGGCGAATTGCGTCGAGCGACCCGATTTCCGCAGGATCCTTCAGCAGCAGGCGAATCAGCGCAATCCCGCGATCGTGGCCGACGCGCACCACCTCGGCGCCCGGCGGCACCGCCTGCCCGTCGCGCGCGACGATGATTCGATAGGGTTTTCCGCCCGCTTCGACGTCATTGCGTACGAAGGCGACGTCGGTCGCGGCATCGAAGATGCTGAGCGAAGAATAGCGCCCAGGGACCGGCACGACCATAATCTCGACCGGCCCCGCCGCAAGGTCGAACGGACAGCTGGAATAGGCAAGATCGGGGCTCGGCCGCACGACAGGCTGGCGCGCGGGCGTCGCGAGCGGTCCCTGCGACATCTGATTGATGCCGCCGCGGGCAAGCCGGTCCATCGCAATCTTCATCATGCCATAGGGGATGGCGGCGATGGCCGCATAGCCGACCGCGAGCGCGGCGATCAGGCCAAAAGCGAGCGGTCCGATCCAGCGGCGCATGTCAGCACCCCTCCTTGACGATCGCGGGCAGCGCGGCCGCCGATGGCGCGGCGCGGAAGCCCGCGCCCGGATTGTACATGCGCAGCGTCAGGTCGAACGGCTGCCCCTTGATCCCGGGAAGCCAGGCGCCATCGGCGGGCCGGTCGGGCGCTATGGTGACGTGCCATTCGCCCTTGTCGTCGAGCGGGACACCGGCGCCGTTGACCGACCAGATATTCGCGGGATTGGCGACCAGATAGCCTTTGGCGTCATAGACGGTCACGCTCCACCAGCGCGCATCGAGCGGCTTTCCCGACAGACGGTAGCGGCAATTGCCGTCGAGCCGCGCGCCCGAGGCGTCGGTGCGCGCCATCCAGTAGAGCGTCTCCTTTGCCGGCAGCGCGAGCAGCCCCGACCGCGCGACCATCGCGCGCGTCAGCGGATCGGTCGCCTTCGTCCCATAGCCGAGCGACGTCGTCCACGGGCCGTTGCGGATCGCGCCATCGCCGAGCCCGCCACGGGTCAGGCCCCAGGCGCCGCCGAGCCCCACCGCTATCCCGCCCACCAGGGTGATCGCATAGCGGTGCCAGCTCTTCATGGCGTCATCCCCTCTTCAGCGCCGCCTGTGCTGCTGCCAGACGTGCGATGGGCACACGGTAGGGCGAGGCGCTGACATAGTCGAGCCCGGTCTGTTCGCAGAAGTGGATGCTCGGCGCATCGCCGCCATGCTCGCCGCAAATGCCCATCTTGATCCCCGCGCGGGCACCACGGCCGCGCTCGGCGGCGATCTCGATCAGCTGTCCGACGCCTTCGACGTCAAGGCTGACGAACGGATCGGTCAGGAAGATGCCCTTGTCGACATATTGCGTCAGGAATCGGCCCGCGTCGTCACGGCTGATCCCGATCGTCGTCTGCGTGAGGTCGTTGGTACCGAACGAGAAGAATTCCGCCGTTTCGGCGATCTCGCCCGCCATCAGCGCAGCGCGCGGCAGTTCGATCATCGTCCCGACAAGATAGGCGATCTCGCGCCCCTTTTCGGCGAACACCGCCTTCGCCTGCGCGTCGACGACCGCCTTCATCAGATCGAATTCGCGGCGCGTCGCCACCAGCGGGATCATCACCTCGGGGATCGGCGCCGCGCCGGTTTCGGCAGCGACGTCGCACGCCGCCTCGAAGATCGCCCGCGCCTGCATCTCGTAGATTTCGGGGTAAGTGACGCCAAGACGGCAACCGCGGTGGCCGAGCATCGGGTTGAATTCATGGAGTTCGTTCGCCCGCGCCTTCAGCGCCTCGACCCCCACCCCTGCCGCGGCAGCGACATCGGCGAAATCCTCCTCGCGCGTCGGCAGGAATTCGTGCAGCGGCGGGTCAAGCAGCCGGATCGTGACCGGCAGCCCCGCCATCACGCCGAAGATCGCGGCAAAGTCGCCGCGCTGTTCGGGCAGCAGCTTGGCGAGCGCGGCGCGGCGGCCATCCTCACTGTCGGCTAGGATCATCTCGCGCACCGCAGTAATCCGCGCGGCGTCGAAGAACATATGCTCGGTGCGGCACAGCCCGATGCCCTCGGCACCGAAATCGCGCGCGACCTGCGCGTCGGCGGGGGTTTCGGCGTTGGTGCGCACCTTCATGCGGCGCACCTTGTCGGCCCAGCCCATCAGCGTGCCGAAATCACCGACCAGTTCGGGCTGGAGCGTCGGAACCTCGCCCGCCATCACTTCGCCGGTCGACCCGTCGAGCGTGATGACATCGCCTTCGCGAAGCTCGCGCCCCGCGACGCGCAGCACCCGCGCGTTGCCGTCGATCGCCAGCCCGCCCGCGCCCGAGACGCAGGGGCGCCCCATGCCGCGCGCGACCACCGCCGCGTGGCTCGTCATCCCGCCACGCGCGGTCAGGATGCCCTTGGCGGCGTGCATGCCGTGGATGTCCTCCGGCGACGTCTCGACGCGGACGAGGATCACCGCCTCGCCCATGCCCGCCGCCTTTTCGGCGCTGTCGGCGTCGAACATGATCTTGCCCGACGCGGCGCCGGGGCTGGCCGGGAGCCCCTTGGTCAGAACGTCGCGCGGCGCCTTGGGGTCGAGCGTCGGGTGGAGCAGCTGGTCGAGCGCACCCGGATCGACGCGGCCGACCGCTTCCTCTTCGGAAATCAGCCCTTCGGCCGCCATTTCGACCGCGATGCGCAGCGCCGCCTTGGCGGTGCGCTTGCCGCTGCGCGTCTGCAGCATCCACAGCGTCCCGCGTTCGACGGTGAATTCGATATCCTGCATGTCGCGGTAATGGGTTTCGAGCGTGTCGAAGACGCGCCCCAGCTCGCCGAAGGTCTCGGGCATCGCCTCTTCCATCGACAGCGGCTTGGCCCCCGCCTTTTCGCGCGCAATTTTCGTCAGATATTGCGGGGTGCGGATGCCGGCGACGACGTCCTCGCCCTGCGCGTTGATCAGCCATTCGCCGTACCAGGCGCGCTCGCCGGTCGCGGGATCGCGCGTGAAGGCAACGCCGGTCGCGGATGTGTCGCCCATATTGCCGAACACCATCGCCTGAACATTGACCGCGGTGCCCCATTCGCCGGGGATCGAGTTCAGGCGGCGATAGACTTTCGCGCGGTCGCTTTCCCAGCTCGCGAAGACGGCGCCGATCGCGCCCCACAGCTGGTCTTTCGGTTCCTGCGGAAAGGGTGCGCCGGTCTCGCGCTCGACGATCGCCTGATATTCCTTGACCAGCACCTGCCAGTCTTCAGCCGACATCTCCGTATCCAGGAAGAAGCCCTTGTCTTCCTTCGCGATTTCCAGTGCTTCTTCGAACTCGGCATGGTCCAGGCCCATGACGACGTCGGCGTACATCTGGATGAAGCGGCGATAGCTGTCCCACGCGAAACGCGGGTCGCCCGATGCTTCGGAAAGCCCCGCGACGGTCGCATCGTTGAGCCCGAGGTTGAGGACGGTGTCCATCATCCCCGGCATCGACACGCGCGCGCCCGAACGGACCGAAACGAGCAGCGGGTTCGCCGCGTCGCCGAACCGCTTGCCGGTGATCCCCTCGATATGCGCGATGCCGCTTTCGACGTCGGCGGTCAGCCCGTCGGGAAACGCTTCGCCATTGGCGTAATAGGCGGTGCAGACGTCGGTGGTGATCGTAAAGCCCGGCGGGACCGGCAGGCCGATCGACGCCATTTCGGCGAGGTTCGACCCCTTGCCGCCCAGCAATTCCTTCGAACGCTCGGCCGTCGTGGCCGGGCCGCCGAACAAATGCACCATCTTCGTCATGTCTTACTCCTGCTGCCCCGGGGAGGAGGTCGCGGCTGGATAGGTATGCAATCGCGGTTGGTCGATTCAGTTTTACTTCGTTCGTTATAAGCTCTGGCGGATAGCCGGCGCGTCAGCCCTCGATCTTCGAGAAATCGGCAACGCCATGCACCGCGCCGGTAAAGCGCGACAGCAGGCCGAGCCGATAGGCGCGGACCGCTTCGTCGGGATCGTTGACCATCACGCCGTCGAAAAAGGCGTCGATCGGCGCGCGCAGGCTGGCGAGCGCCGCCATGGCGTCGGTAAAGCGTTCGTCAGCGACGGCGGCGGACGCCGCAGGCTCAGCCGCATCAAGCGCGGCGAGCAACGCCTTGTCCACATCCGTCGCCCCCGCGAAGGCGGGGGCCGTTACCGTGGGAGCAGTGCCGCCAGCGGTCTCCGCCTGCGCGGGGACAACGTCTTTTTCGGCTTGCTTCAATATATTCGCCGCGCGCTTGTAGCCCGCAAGCAGATTGGCGCCGTCCTCGGTCGCCATAAACGCCTGCAACGCCTTCACGCGCGCGAGCAGCCGAACAAGATCATCCTCGCCGCCGAGCGCAAACACCGCGTCGATCAGGTCGTGACGAACACCGGCTTCGCGTTGTTGAACTTTGAGGCGGTCGGCCACAAAGTTCATCATTTCACCGGATACGGTGACGGCCCGATCAAACGCCTCTGCCGCCAATGCGTCTATATTCGGCAAAAGGTGCGTCTCTTTATAATCTTCAATTGGCTGACCAGATGAAGCCAATCCAGCAGCAACCAACGCGCCTTCAATCGCATTGGCATGCTGAGCGTGCTCCTTACCGATGCGCCCGGCGACAACCCGCCCCACCGACCATTTCATGGCATCCTGCAATGAGAAACGAAGCCCGTTTGCGAGAACGATAGATGCGATACCAATTACTGACCGCCGCAATGCAAATGGGTCTTTTGAGCCGGTGGGCCGTTCGTCGATCGCAAAAAAGCCACCGAAGCTATCCAACTTGTCCGCCAGCGCCACGGCCACCGTCACCGGCGCCGTCGGCACATCGTCGCCCTGCCCGACCGGCTTGTAATGGTCGCGGATCGCGTCGGCGACCGCATCGGGCAGGCCTTCGGCACGGGCGTAATAGCCGCCCATCAGGCCCTGCAATTCGGGGAATTCGCCGACCATCTCGGTGACGAGGTCGGCCTTCGCCAGCCGCGCGGCAAGTTCAGCCTGGTCGGCCAATTCCTCGCGAGACACGTCCATGTTCCCCCGCGAAGGCGGGGGTCCAGAGCGTCCATCCGCTGTGGGCCCATCTCCGCTCTGGGTTCCCGCCTGCGCGGGAACACTCGAAGGCATAATGATGCCTTCCTCGACCAGCCAGCGCGCCAGCTTGGCGACGCGCTCGACCTTGTCGGCAACTGTGCCGAGCTTTTCGTGGAAGGTGATGTTCGCGAGCTTCTCGGCGTGCTGCGCGAGCGTCTTCTTCTGGTCCTGCTCCCAGAAGAAGCGCGCATCCGAAAGCCGCGCCGCCAGCACCTTGCGATTGCCCGCCACGATCTCCGCGCCGCCGTCGTTCGCGTCGATGTTCGCGGTGCAGACGAAGCCGTTCGCGAGCTTGCCGTCGGAACCGTTCACGACGAAATATTTCTGGTTCACGCGCGCGGTAAGCTGGATGACCTCGGGCGGCACCTCCAGGAACGCTTCGTCGAAGCGGCCGAGCAGCGGCACCGGCCATTCGGTGAGGCCCGCATTCTCGATCACCAGCCCCTCGTCCTCGACAAGGCTCAGCCCGGCGTCGGCCGCGGCCTTGGCGGCGCCATCGCGAACGATCGCCTGCCGCTCCTCATGGTCGACGATGACGTGGCAGGCGCGCAGCTTTTCGGCATAATCCGCCGCCGATCCGATGGTGATTTCGCCAGGGCAGTGGAAACGATGACCCCGCGTGGTTCGTCCGGTTGTCAATCCTGTCGGAACGCCCGGAACAATAGCGATTTCGCCGGTCCTGTTCGCATACACGCTTGCCATGTCGAGCGTCGTCTCGATAACTTCGTCGCCGAAGATCGCGACGATCCCCGACAGCGGGCGCACCCAGCGCAGGCTTTCGCTGCTTGCGCTTTCCTTGCCCCAGCGCATCGACTTGGGCCAGGCAAAGCCGCGGACGATCGCGGGGATCGCCTCGCCGAGCACCTCGGCCGTCGCACGGCCGGGCTTGTCGATGACGGCGAAGTAAACGCCATCGCGATCTTCGAGTTGATCCTGCGTCAACCCGGTCTTGCGGAGGAAGCCTTCGAGCGCCTGCGGCGGCGCGCTGCTGCGCGGCCCTTTGATTTCCTCGCTGACCGCAGCGGTCGCTTGCGGAAGGCCCTTGGCGATCAGCGCAATGCGGCGCGGGGTCGACCAGATGGTCAGATCGCCGACGTCGATGCCCGCCGCTGCCATCTGCGCGCGGAACAGCTTTTCCAGCTCGGCACGCGCGCCCGCCTGCATCCGGGCGGGGATTTCCTCGCTGCGCAGTTCGAGAAGAAAGTCGGCGCCTTTGTCGGCCGCGCCGGAAGCAAGCCGGTCGCTCACAGCACCCACCCCGGATATTTTTCGGTCCAGCGCTCAGACTGGCTGTCGATCCACGCCTTGCAGCTGCCCTTCGCGAGGTCGCGGACGCGCGCCATGTAATTGGCGCGTTCCTGCACGCTGATCACGCCGCGCGCCTGCAAAAGGTTGAAAAGGTGGCTCGCCTCGATCGCCTGGTCGTACGCAGCAAGCGGCACATTCGCCGCGATCGCGCGCTTGCATTCGTCTTCGGCCGCCTTGAATCCCGCGAACAGCGTATCGGTGTCGGCAACCTCGAAATTCCATTTCGAGAATTGGCGCTCGTTTTCGAGGAAGACATCGCCATAGCTCAAACCCGGCACGTCGCCGACGGGGTCGGAAAACCTGAGGTCGTACACATTGTCCACATTCTGGATATACATGGCGAGGCGTTCGAGCCCATAGGTCAGCTCGCCCGCGACGGGTTTGCAGTCGAAGCCGCCCATCTGCTGAAAATAAGTGAACTGGGTGACTTCCATCCCGTCGCACCAGACTTCCCAGCCCAGCCCCCATGCGCCGAGCGTCGGCGATTCCCAATCATCCTCGACGAACCGGATATCGTGGAGCAGCGGATCGATGCCGATCGCGGCCAGGCTGCCGAGATATTGCTCCTGCAGGTCGGCGGGCGACGGCTTCAGGATCACCTGATATTGATAATAATGCTGAAGGCGGTTCGGGTTCTCGCCATAGCGGCCGTCGGTCGGGCGACGGCTCGGCTGAACATAGGCGACGTTCCACGGCTCCGGACCCAGGCTGCGCAGCGTCGTCGCCGGGTGAAACGTCCCCGCGCCCACCCGCATGTCATAGGGCTGCAGGATCGCACAGCCCCGCGCGCTCCAATAATCGTGAAGCGTCAGGATCATGTCCTGAAAGCTGAGTGGTTTCTTTTCTGCCGTATCGGCCACGAGTCCACATCTTTCGCAGGTGCAACAATCGCCGCCGCCCTTGGCGCAGCGGGCGCGCAGGGTCAAGGCTCGCTGCCATCTGCGCACCGACCAAATCACGCCGCGTGTCACGGTCACAAAACTTTTTGTCATGTTTTGTTGACATAGTCAGCGAATCACGACATATAGTCATGCATACCTGACATGAAGACAGGTTGACGTGACCAAGACATCATCCAAGGAGACCCATCATGATCGCTCGTACCGCCATTCTCGCCCTCTCGCTCGCTCTGGCCGGCACGTCGGCACTCGCCGCGACCGCCGATGAAGCGCCCACCGCCACCATCCGCATCGACGACCTCAAGCTCACGAGCGCCAAGGGGCGCGAGCGGCTGGAGGCACGCGTCCACAGCGCCGCGCGCCAGATTTGCGCCACGTCGGCCCGCGGTCTCGCCGCGCGCCAATCGGAAAATGCCTGCATGGCGTCGGCCCTCGCCGCTGCAAAGCCGCAGATGGAACGCGCCATTGCCCGCGCCGACGGCGGCACCCGGCTGGCGCTGCTGATGATCAAGCCCGGCCGCTGATCCCCTCCATCGGGCTTCGTCCGCGTCGATGCTCCCCGGTGTCGGCAGCCGACTTGAGCTGGAGCGCGGCCCGACGCGGCGGCGCTCCAGCCTCTTGATCCCGAAAATCCCCGCGGGCGGGCATCGCGTTTCGATCGGCTGACAAAAGGATATCGATTGTGACTATATGCAGGCCCGAAGGGATCCTATTGGCGAGGCGCCGATGAACAACAAACTGAAAGTCCTCCGCGCAATGCGCAATTGGAGCCAAGCCGAACTGGCCGACCGGCTCGACGTGTCGCGGCAGGCAGTAAATGCAATCGAGACAGGGAAATACGACCCGTCTTTACCGCTCGCTTTCAAGCTGGCCCGACTATTCGAAATGCCGATCGAAGACATTTTCGACGACGGCTTTGCAGGACAGGAATGATGACGAACATGCCGAAGGAACGCCGCGCCGGTCCCGGTTATCTGTGGCCGGTTGCCATCATCATGATAGCCGGAGCCGTTGCTGGCGCTTTCGCCGGTTATAGCGACGGCCTGGCCGAAACCAGCGGCCAGCCGTTGCCGACATGGGCGGGCCCGGTGGCGGCGCTCGTCCTCGCACTGGCCGGTATGGCGCTCTATATCCGCCTGAACCGCGAAGCCTGGGCCGGCTGGTCGCCGCGCAAGCGCCTCTATTGGGTGACGATGGTCGCGTCGATGAGCCTTGGCGCGGGGGTTGCGCTGACCCTCCAGGTTGCGCAGGGGTCCGGCGATCTGGCAAGCGACGCGCCCTTGACCCCCGCAACGGCGATCATCGTCTCGGCGATCTGGGTCGTCGGGATGAGCGTCGCCAGCCTCTTCTATTTCCGCGCGGTCGACGATCATGAACGCCATGCCTATTATCTGGGAAGCGTCGCCGGCTTTCATGCCTTTGTGATCGCCTGCCCCGTATGGTGGGTCGCCGCCCGCGCAAGCCTCGCGCCGCCGGTCGACGCCATGGCGCTCTTTGTCCTGACGCTCGCCGTCAACCTGATCGTCTATCTCTGGTTCAAATATCGCTGATTATCAGCGAACCTCTTGTCCCTCCCCTTTTTGAAACGAAAGCAGGCCCGATGACCTCCTTCTTCCGCAAACTCGCGCTCAGCTGCGCGATCATTCCCCTCGCCCAATGCGCGGTCGTGCCGGGACACAATAGCGCCGCGGCGCAGGAAGCTGCCGCGCCCGCGGCGGCAACGACGACCGCGATCAAACCCGCGCTTTGGGCGGTGAAGGACGACGACACCACCGTCTATCTGTTCGGCACCGTGCATGTGCTGAAGCCCGGATTGAGCTGGTTCGACGGCGCCGTCAAAGATGCGTTCGACAAATCGGACGAACTCAAACTCGAACTCGTGCTGCCCGAAGACCAGAATGAAGTGGCGAAGGAAACGATGGCGCTGGCATTGGACCAGAGCGGAACGGCGCTTTCTGCGCGGCTCGATCCGGCAGCGCTTGCGGCCTATCAGGCGGCGATGACCAGCCTGGGCCTGCCGCCCGCCAGCTTCGACGGCTTCAAGCCGTGGTTTGCGGGGATCACCCTGTCGGTACTGCCGCTGACCAAAATGGGCTATAACCCCGAAGAGGGTGCCGAAAAGCAGTTGAGCAATGCGGCAAAGGCGGCGGCCAAGCCGATCTCCGGGTTCGAAACGCTCAGCGAACAGCTCGGCTTTTTCGATGCCCTGCCCATGTCCAGCCAGATCGCCTTCCTCAACGTCATGGTCAAGGATCTCGACAAGCTGGGGCCGCAGCTCGACACGATGGTCGGGCAATGGGGGGCCGGCGATCCGGCTGCGCTCGCCGAAACGATGAACGAGGGGCTTGCCGAAACGCCCGACGTCGCCAAGACGTTGCTGTGGGATCGCAACGCGCGCTGGGCCGAACAGATCGAGGCGCGCATGGCGCAGCCGGGCACCGTTTTCGTCGCGGTCGGCGCGGGCCATCTGGCGGGAGCAAAGAGCGTGCAGGATTATCTAAAGGAGCGCGGGTTGAAGGTGACGCGCATCCAGTGAGGCATCGGGGCGCCTTTGCCTTTCGGCCCTGGGTTCGCCGCGCCGTGGCGGCCCTGTTGCCGTTGCTGCTGCTTGCCTGCAAACCCGCAGCGCCGATAACCGAAGCGCATCCGGCGATGTGGCTGGTCGAAGACGCCGACACGCGCATCTTCCTGCTCGGTTCGATGCACGCGCTTCCCGCCGGCACGCGCTGGGACGGCGGGAAGGTCGGCGCGGCGATTGCGGCGGCCGACGAATTGGTCCTCGAACTGGCGCCCGATCAACTCGCGGCTGCAGGCGCGGTGTTCCGCGAACTCGCACCGCGCAGCGCGCCGCTGGCGATGGAGCGCCGGCTCGATCCGGCGGCGCTTGCCGCCTATCGCAAGATAGAAGGCGCGGGCAGCGGTTTCGGCGGCGATGCGCTCGACGACTGGGCAATCCTGGTGCTGATGGGCCAGCGTGTCGCGCAGCAGGCCGATTTGTCGCCCGAAAATGGCGTCGAAGCCCGGCTGACGCAGCGCTTTTCCGACGCCGGAAAGCCGATCGGCGGGCTGGAGACGGCGCGGGGGCAGTTGACGCTGTTCGAAACGCTCGACGCCGCAACGCAGCGCCGCCTGCTGACGCGCGCGCTCGCCAATTCGGCAAGCGGCGTCGCCGACGTGAAGGCGATGAACGCCGCCTGGGCGCGCGGCGACGTCGCCGCACTCGAAAAGGTGGTGAACGAGGATGTCGACGCGGTCCCGGCCGCGCGCGCCGCGATCATCACCGATCGCAACCGGCGCTGGACCAAGTGGGTGGAGCAGCGCATGGCGAAACCCGGCACGGTGCTGATCGCGGTCGGTGCGGGACATCTGGTGGGCGCTGACGGCGTTCCCGCCGCTCTGGAAGCGGCCGGATACCGGGTGGTGCGGGTGCAATAGCCCGGCGGCAAGACGGGATGCGATACCGACATTCCCCTTTTCGCCGATCCGATCCCCCTTTCCCGCATCGCGCTTGCCTTTCCGCCGGTTCCCGGCTATGCGCCCGCGCTTCCGCCATGGTCATCCCTGGAGGCGTGGCGGATATGTGCAACTGTTTCTCGGAGAAATGATATGAGCGATCAGCTGACGCTGACGGCCGAGACGCGCGAACGTGCAGGCAAGGGAGCCTCGCGTGACCTGCGTCGCAATGGCCGCGTCCCCGCCGTCGTCTATGGCGGCAACGAAGAACCCCTGATGATCCACGTCGAAGAAAAGCTGCTGATGAAGCAGCTGATGACGGGTCACTTCATGAACTCGGTCGTGATGATCGAAGTGGGCGGCAAGACCGTCCGCACCTTGCCCAAGGACGTCGCCTTTCATCCCGTCAAGGATCGCCCGATCCATGCGGACTTCCTGCGCATCTCGAAGGACGCCAAGGTCCATGTCGAAGTGCCGGTGGTGTTCGCCAACGAAGAAGCCTCGCCCGGCCTGAAGCGCGGCGGCGTGCTGAATATCGTTCGTCACGAGCTGGAACTCGTCTGCGAAGCGGACAAGATCCCCGACGAAATCAGCATCGACGTCACCGGCTTCGACGTCGGCGATTCGATCCACATCAGCAACGTCGCTCTGCCCAAGGGTGTCGAGAGCGCGATCAGCGATCGCGACTTCACGATTGCGACCATCGTCGCTCCGTCGGCGCTTAAGTCGAGCGATGGCGACACGACGAAGGACGAAGGCGAAGCCGCCGAAGGCGAAGCCTAACGCTTACCGGATGCGCCCCTCCCCGGCGGGAGGGGCGTTTCCATCGGACCCGGGAAAGGCACCGCAATGCAGCTCTGGGTCGGCCTCGGCAATCCCGGGCCTCAATATGCGATGAACCGGCATAATGTCGGCTTCATGGCGATCGACGTAATCGCCGACACTCATCAATTCGCGCCGCCCGCCAAGAAATTTCAGGGCTGGCTGCAGGACGGCCGCATCGGCCGAACCCGCATTCTGCTGCTCAAGCCCGGCACCTTCATGAATGAAAGCGGTCGCAGCGTGCGCGCCGCGATGGATTTCTACAAGCTCGCGCCGCAGGATGTGACCGCCTTCTACGACGAACTCGACCTTGCGCCGATGAAGGTGAAGGTCAAACAGGGCGGCGGCGCGGCCGGACATAACGGCATCCGCAGCATGATCCAGCATATCGGCGACGATTTCCGCCGCGTCCGCATCGGCATCGGTCATCCGGGGCACAAGGACCGCGTGACGGGCCATGTCCTCGGCAACTACCACAAGACCGAGATCGAACCGCTAACCGACCTGCTCGGTGCGATCGCGGCCGAAGCGAGCTGGCTTGCCGAGGGCGACGACGTGCGGTTCCAGAACGATCTGGCGCTGCGGCTGCAACCATGACGCTGATCCGCGCCGCGACGCCCGCCGATCGCGCCGCCACGGTCGCCCTGTGGCAAAGCTGCGACCTGACCCGGCCCTGGAACGACCCGGACGCCGACTTTGACCGCGCGCTCGGCCACGACGCCGCGACGATCCTGCTCGCCGAAGCCGGACGCGCGATCGTCGGCACGATCATGGTCGGCTTCGACGGCCACCGCGGCTGGGTCTATTATCTGGGCGTCCAGCCCGACCGGCGCGGCGACGGGATCGCACGCGATCTGCTTGATGCCGGCTGCGACTGGCTGCGGGCGCGGGGCTGTCCGAAGGTGGAATTGATGGTTCGGGATGGAAATCCCGCCGCGGGGCTCTATGAGCGCCTCGACTGGGATTTGCAGCCGGTGCGCGTCTTTGCCCGCCGGCTTGATTAAAAGGGTAGGAAAATGGGTTTCAAATGCGGGATCGTCGGGCTGCCGAACGTCGGCAAGTCGACGCTGTTCAACGCGCTGACCGAGACGCAGGCGGCGCAGGCGGCGAATTATCCCTTCTGCACGATCGAACCGAATATCGGCAATGTCGCGGTGCCCGACGCGCGGCTCGACAAGCTTGCGGCGATCGCGGGCAGTCAGAAAATCATCCCGACGCAGCTCGCCTTCGTCGATATCGCCGGCCTCGTGCGCGGCGCGTCGAAGGGCGAAGGGCTCGGCAACCAGTTCCTCGGCAACATCCGCGAAGTCGACGCGATCATCCACGTCCTGCGCTGTTTCGAGGATGACGACATCCAGCATGTCGAGAACAAAGTCGATCCGGTCGCCGACGCCGAGACGGTCGAGACCGAACTGCTGCTTTCCGATCTCGAAAGCCTGGAAAAGCGCGTCCCCGCTTTCGCGAAAAAGGCGGCGCAGGGCGACAAGGAAGCCAAGGCCGCAGCATCGGTGCTCGGCCAGGCGCTCGATCTGCTACGCGACGGCAAGCCCGCGCGTCTGACCGATCCGAAGGACGCCGATGAAGAGCGCATCCTCCGGCAGGCGCAGCTGCTGACCAGCAAGCCCGTCCTCTATGTCTGCAATGTCGAAGAAGCGAACGCAGCGATCGGCAATGCGCACAGCGAAGCCGTCTTCGCGCGCGCCAAGGCCGAAGGGGCACAGGCGGTGATCGTCTCGGCAGCGATCGAAAGCGAGCTTGTCGGCATGGACGGCGAAGAACGCATGATGTTCCTCGAGGAGATGGGGCTGCACGAAACGGGCCTCGCGCGCGTGATCCGCGCGGGATATGAGCTGCTCCACCTGCTGACCTTCTTCACCGTCGGCCCGAAGGAAGCGCGCGCCTGGACCGTCCATACCGGCGCGACCGCGCCGGAGGCGGCGGGCGAAATCCACAGCGATTTCCAGAAGGGCTTCATTCGCGCCGAAACCATCGCCTATGACGATTATGTCGCGCTGGGCGGTGAAGCCAAGGCGCGCGAAGCCGGCAAGCTGCGCGCCGAAGGCAAGGCCTATGTCGTGCACGACGGTGACGTCATGCACTTCCTGCACAGCTAGGCCGCGCTGCGCCCTGAAACTTCGTCATTGCGGGCTAAGCGAGGCAATCTCCAGCCATCGACCCTGCGTACGGACGACAAGCGGGCGATTGCGTCGTCGCTGCGCTCCGCGCGATGACGTCAGGGCTCGAAAGCCGCCAGTATCGGGCAAGGACCCTTGTCGGTCGCGGCGCACTGGTCCGCCAACCGCGCGAGCGCAGCGCGGGTTTCGCTCATCTGGGCAATCTTGGCGTCGAGCGCGGCGATGCGCTGGCGCGCCAGGCTGCGGACCCGCGCACGATCGTCGCTCTGTTCGAGTTCCAGCAGCTCGGCGATTTCCTCGAGCGTGAAGCCCGACCCTTGCGCCGACCGGATGAATTTCAGCCGGCGGACATCGTCGGCATCATAGCGACGGATGCCGGCGCCCCACCCCTCGCCGCCGCTGCGCGCTGGCGTCGTCATCAACCCGCGGCGCTGATAATAACGGACCGTTTCGACCCCGACGCCGCCCGCTTCCGCCAGTTTTCCGATCGAAAGCTGCATCGCTTGACTCCGTACCATGGTACGGAGGTTATACAGGCGGCATGACACAGACAGCAACCCTCTACCGCATGGTCATGCCACAGCATATCTGTCCCTATGGCCTGAAAGCGAAGCATCTCCTCGAACGAAAGGGCTTCACCGTCGACGATCATTGGCTGGAGACGCGCGCGCAAACCGACGCGTTCAAGGCCGAACATGGCGTCAAGACGACGCCGCAGACCTTTATCGATGGCCGCCGGATCGGCGGCTATGACGATCTGCGCCGCCATTTCGGCCTTGCCGTCCGCGATCCGGGAGCGACGAGCTATACGCCCGTGATCGCACTGTTCGCGATGACCGCGCTGATGGCGCTCGCCGCGAGCTTCGCCGCCTACGGCAGCCCCTTCACCCTGCGCGCCGCCGAATGGTTCATCTCTTTTAGCATGATCGTCCTGGCGCTGCTTAAGCTGCAGGACGTCGAGAGCTTCTCGACGATGTTCCTCAACTATGACCTGCTCGCGCGGCGCTGGGTTCCCTATTCCTATGTCTACCCCTTTGCCGAGGGGCTGGCCGGGGTACTGATGACCGCGCACGCCCTCCCGTGGCTGTCGATCCCGGTCGCGCTGTTCATCGCCGTCATCGGCGCGGTGTCGGTCTTCAAGGCGGTCTATATCGACCGCCGCGACATCAAATGCGCCTGCGTCGGCGGCAGCAGCAAGGTGCCGCTGGGCTTCGTATCGCTGACCGAAAATCTGATGATGATCGCGATGGCGCTCTGGATGCTGCGCGGAGCCATCGCATGAGCGGCGCGATCGACCGGCGCTCGCTGTTGGCGGCAGGCGGAGCGGCGGCGCTTGTCCCGTGGCTGCCAGCCTGGGCGCAACCGATCGCGTCGGGGCTGCCGACTGTCGGCGGCGCCGATATCCGTCTGAGCATCGCGCACCGGATGCTGAGCGTCGATGGCAGGACCAGCCATGCGATCGGCATAAACGGGACGATTCCGGGCCCGCTGGTGCGGCTGAAGGAAGGCACGACGGCGCGGCTGCATGTCATCAACGCCCTCCCCGACGAAGATAGCTCGATCCACTGGCATGGGCTGATCCTGCCCTTTCATATGGACGGTGTGCCGGGCATCAGCTTTCCCGGAATCGCGCCGGGCGCGACCTTCACCTATGAATTTCCGGTGCGGCAGTCGGGCACCTATTGGTATCACAGCCATTCGGGGCTGCAGGAACAGATGGGCCATTACGGCCCGATCGTCATCGACCCCGCCGATCCCGATCCCGTCGCCTATGACCGCGAGCATGTGATCGTCCTGTCCGACCACAGCGCGCTGCACCCGCACGGGATCTTCAAAAAGCTCAAGCAGATGGGCGGCTATTTCAACCACAACAAGCAGACGCTTGCGGGGCTGATCGCGGGCCGCGACCAGCCGCTGAACGACCGTGTCGCCTGGGGCGCGATGCGGATGGACCCGACCGACATCAGCGACGTGACCGCGGCGGCCTATACCTATCTCGTCAACGGTCACGGCCCCGCCGACAATTGGACCGGGTTGTTCGCTGCGGGCGAACGCGTCCGGCTGCGTATCATTAACGCATCGGCGATGACGACCTTCAACATCCGCGTGCCCGATCTTGCGATGACCGTGGTGCAGGCCGACGGCCTGAATGTCCGTCCCGTGAAAGTGGGCGAATTTCAGATCGGGGTCGCCGAAACCTATGACGTGATCGTCGAGCCCGAAGACCGCGCCTACAGCATCATCGCCGAGAACAGCGACCGATCGGGTATGGCGCGCGCAACGCTCGCGCCGCGCCCCGGCATGACCGCGCCGGTTCCGCCGCTGCGCGCCCGCCCGCTCGCGACGATGCGCGATATGGGCATGGGCGATATGGGCATGGACCATGGCGCGATGGGGCACGGCTCGGCGGCGCCGGGCGAACCGATGCGGCACAGCATGCGCGACATGAAAGGCGCGCCGACCGTCAAGGACACGCCCGCTGTCCAGTCGATCTCGCCGATGCCGGTCGATCGCACCGGCGAGCCCGGACAGGGGCTGGAGGATGTCGCGGACGCGCTGACCTATCGCGATCTCGTCGCGCTCGATCGCAACCCCGACACCCGCGTCCCGTCGCGCGAGATGCAGATCCATCTGACCGGCAATATGGAACGCTATATGTGGGCGTTCGACGGGGTGAAGATGAACGAGGTCACCGCACCCATTCCCTTCACGCTGGGCGAGCGCGTGCGCGTGACGCTGGTCAACGACACGATGATGACGCACCCCATTCACCTGCACGGTCATTTCTTCGAACTGGTCACGGGCAAGGGCGACCATGCCCCGCGCAAGCATACCGTGAACGTCCAGCCGGGCGGCAAGGTAACCTTCGACCTGACCGCCGATGCGCCGGGCGACTGGGCCTTTCACTGTCACCTCCTCTATCACATGCACGCCGGGATGATGCAGGTCGTGACGGTGCGCGCGGCGGAGGATGCGGCATGATTCCAATGGCACTCCTGTTGCTGGCCGCACAACCCGACGCGATGGCGCATCCCGCCCCCGCGCCCGGCTGTACCGCCGACCATGCCGCCATGGGCCATTGCACGATGCCCGTAGTGGCGCCCCCGCCGCCGCCACCGTCCTGTTCGCCCGAACATGCGGCGATGGGCCATTGCGCCATGCCTGCGCCGCCCCCGCCCCCCGGCTGTCCGCCCGAACACGCCGCCATGGGGCACTGCACCCCCGGCGAGCCCACGACAGCCCCACCCCCCTCGCCGCCCGTCGGCAACGCGCCGCCGCCGCCCGCGCCGCGCGTCGAGGCGGCCGATGCAATCTTCGGCGCCGACGCAATGGCGCCGGTCCGCGCCCGGCTCTACGCCGAGCATGGCGGCGGCAGCATTTCCAGGATCATGCTCGATCAAGCTGAAGTCCGCGTCGGCTCCGGCGAAACCACCTATATCTGGGACGGCGAAGCCCGCTTCGGGGGGGACATCGACAAGCTCGTCATCAAAAGCGAGGGCGAAGGCGCCTTCGGCGGCGCGTTCGACCGCGGCGAGGGGCAGCTATTGTGGAGCCGCGCCATCGGCCCCTATTTCGATCTCCAGACCGGGCTGCGTCAGGATGTCGGCCCCGGCCCCTCGCCCACTTACGCCGTTGTCGGCGTCGAAGGACTCGCCCCCTATTGGTTCGACGTCGAAGCGGCGCTGTTCCTGTCGGACAAGGGCGATGTCACCGTCAGTGTCGAAGGCAGCTACGACCAGCGCATCACCCAGCGCCTGATCCTGCAGCCGTCGGCGGAACTGAACGTCGCGCTTCAGGACGTGCGCGAACAGGGCATCGGCGCCGGGCTGTCGAGTGCCGAACTGGGCCTGCGCCTGCGCTATGAGATTGCCCGCGAATTCGCGCCCTATCTGGGCTATGTCTGGGAAGGCAAGATCGGCCGCTCTGCGCAGTTCGCGCGCGCCGTCGGCAACGACCCGTCGCGGTCCAGCGTCGTTGCCGGGGTCCGCTTCTGGTTCTGACCCCGCCGCCAAGATCATTGATGTGACGCATGACTAGTCTATCTGGGGAGCACGATTCGTTTCTCCCCGGAGTCCCGCCATGTTCTCGCGCCGCAATTTCCTTGCCACCGCCACGCTTGCCGGCTTGTCCGCCCCGGCGATATTGCGCGCCGAGGCCGGTTTCTTTCGCGATTTCCCGTTCAGCCTCGGCGTCGCCGCCGGCGATCCCGCGAGCGACGGTTTCGTCATCTGGACCCGCCTCGCGCCCGACCCGATGGCGCCGCACGGCGGCATGCCGCTGGTCCCGGTTTCGGTCGAATGGGAAGTCGCCGAGGACGGCGGCTTTCGCAAGGTCGTCGCGAACGGCACCGAACTGGCGCGCCCCGAGCTTGGCCACAGCGTCCATGTCGAGGTCGCCGGGCTGCAGCCCGGCCGCCCCTATTATTACCGCTTCACCGCTGGCGGCGAACGCAGCCTGCGCGGCCGCGCCCGCACGCTGCCCGCCGCCGGCGCGCGCACCGATCAGGTCAAGTTCGGGGTTTGCGGCTGCCAGCATTATGAATCGGGCTTCTATGGCGCCTATCGCCACCTTGCGCGCGAAGAGCTGGACTTCGTCTACCATTATGGCGACTTCATCTACGAATATCAGCAGGACTATCTTTACGACAGTGGCCTGCCGATCCGGCCGGTGCGCAAATATGCGCTCCGCGGGCTTCAGGATCTGAGCGATTTCCGCACCGCCTATACCCAGACGCTGCTCGACATCGACATGCAGGCGGCACGCTCGGCGCATGGCTTCATTTCGACCTTCGACGACCATGAAATCCGCAACGACTGGGTATCGGTCTATGACGACTGGAAGATGGGGCTCGACGGCAACGATCCCGATGCCCCGCCGCCCGAAGTGTTCATGCTGCGCCGGCAGGCCGCGTTCCAGGCGTGGTACGAACATATGCCGGTGCGCAAGGCGCTGTTGCCGCGTGGCGGCTTCATCGCCGCGAACCGCGAATTCCGCTATGGCGACCTGATGGCGATGCAGGTGCTCGACACCCGCCAGTATCGCGACAACCAGCCGTGCGGCGACGGGTTCAAGCCCGCCTGCCCGGACGTCTTTGCAAAGAATGCGCAGATTCTGGGCAAGGCGCAGGAAGAGTGGCTCGCCAAAAATCTCGCGCAGGGCGGCGCGACGTGGAACGCGATCGCGCAGCAGGTGACGATGATGTCGCTCGACCGGCGGCGCAAGGCCGACGAGCCCGAAAAGATCGTCAACCTCGACAGCTGGGCGGGCTATGAGGCGCCGCGCGAACGCATTCTGTCGCGCTTCGCCGGCCTCAAGAACTGCGTCGTGCTGACGGGCGACGAGCATCAGAATTTCTGCGGCGACCTGGTGCTCAAGGACAAGGTCGTCGGCGCAGAATTCGTCGCCACCTCGATCAGCAGCGGCGGCGACGGCAGCGATCTGCGCGCCGGCACCGACCAGTTTCTGAAGCTCAATCCCGAACTCAAATTCGCCAACGACCAGCGCGGCTATGTCGTGTGCGACGTGAACCGCGACGCGTGGCAGACGCACTTCATGGTCGTCGACAAGGTGACGGTGCCGCTGGGCACGCTGTCGAAGCGCGCGACAGGCGTCGTCGACAACGGCATCGCCGGGATCAAGATGGCCTGATCCCGGCGGAGACCATCGTTCAGTCGTTGGGATCCTTATATTTGAACGGATTATAGGGCGTCGGCTGCGTCGGCACCGGGAAGCGCGGCAGCGTCTTGTCGCTGTTCGCCGCCGTGACGAGCATCCCCGCCATCACGACCGAAGCCTGGCGCAAATCATCGGCTTTCAGATGGTCGAAGGTGTCGGCGCTACTGTGGTGCGTGCGCGATCCATAATCGAGCGGATCCTGAATGAACTGGAACCCAGGCACGCCGACCGACTGCATATAGACATGATCGGTGCCGCTCGTCGGCCCCGCAACGACCTTGCCCGCGCCCATGCTCGCAAAGGGTGCGAGCCAGGATTGCAGGATCGGAACCACGCCGACATTGCCCTCGGCATAGATGCCGCGCAGCTTGCCCGAGCCATTGTCCATGTTAAAATAGGCCTTGAGGTCGCCGTAACCGGGCTTTGGCGTGATCGGGTACCGGCTCGGCCAGCCATAATAGAGCGCGTTGCCGTCCTCGCCCTCGGTCGGGCCGGGGCGCGCCGCGAGATATTTGTCGACATAGGCGAGCGACCCGAGCAGCCCCTGCTCCTCCGCGCTCCACAGGACGAAGCGGATCGTGCGCTTCGGCCGGATGCCGAGCTTGCGAATGATGCGCGCGGCCTCCATCACGACGGCGCTGCCGGCGCCATTGTCGGTCGCGCCGTCGCCCGCCACCCAGCTGTCGAAATGCGCACCGGCCATGACATAGCCGGCCTTGGGGTCGGTCCCCGGAATTTCAGCAATGATATTATAGGCGCGCGTGTCGCTGTCGTCGTAACGGACGTTGGAATCGATCTCGAGCTGCGGCGGCGCCCCGCTTTTCGCGAGCCGTGCCAGGCGGCGATAATCCTCTGCGGCGAGTTCGATGCCGGGCAGCGTAGGCGAATGGCCGACGCGGTAATTATAGCCCTCGCCATGGACGAGCTTGCCGTCGCGATAGGATTGCCGAACCATCGCCAGCGCGCCTTCGGCCTTCAGAAAGGCATCGAGCTTTTCGGCAAACGTCACCCGCTCCAGCCGGCGATTGAGCGCATCGGGATCATATTTGGGCTGGCGAAACTCGTCGAGCTTGCCGATGTCGTCGCTGCTCAGGCGGCGAAAGGCCGGCTTGTCGGGCTCGTCACCATCGCCCGGCAGCGACACGAGCACGATCTTACCGGCGAGTTTGCCCTTCCATTCGGCGAAATGTTCTTCCTTCGACATCGGCGCGACGATGATCGGGGCGGTCACCGGTCCGTTGGTCGACGGCGTCCAAGCAATCGGAATGGCCGTCAGCGCGAGCGGGCGCGGCGCGACCATACGTGCGCTGACCGACAGGATTTCCCATCCGCGGCCGAATTCAAAGCCATCGCGGCGGACATTGGACAGGCCCCAGCCTTCGAACTTTCCGATCGCCCAGGCTTCGGCCCGGCGCATGGCGGGCGAATTGGTCAGGCGTGGACCGATACCGTCGGTCATTTCCTGTGCCGTCTGCATCACCTGGCTGCGATTATAGCCTTCATCGATGATACGATTGGTGTCGTCGCCGCTCTGCCCGGTCGCCGGCACGGCCAGACATGCTGCGCCGACCAGCAGCGCCGCCATCAAACCCCTGTTCATGAACGCGTCCCCTTCATTTCGTCCGTGGTTTCGGATGAAACCGGGTGCACCATGGCAAGAGCGCGATTGCAAGCATGGATGTGGCCGAACCGGCGCGGCAACGCGCAATGAGCTTGTCGCGCGGTTGTCACGCGGCCATCCTAGCGCGATGACCATGACTCGCCTGATGATCCTGATCGCGGCACTTTGCTCGCTAGCGTCACCCTATGCCTATGCCGCCGAAGCGAACACCGAACAGCGCGCGCCCGTCACCATCCTGATTTCGATCGACGGCTTCCGCGCCGACTATCTTGACCGCGGAATCACACCCAATTTGTCGAAGCTCGCCGCCGAGGGCGCGCGGGGCGCGCTCCGCCCCTCCTTCCCTACCAAGACCTTCCCCAACCATTATGCGATCGTCACGGGCAAACGCCCCGACACCAACGGCATCGTCGGCAATAACATGATCGACCCGCGGCGTCCCGCCGAACGCTTCAGCCTGGGCAATGCGAAGCAGGCGCTCGACCCCTTCTGGTGGGACGAGGCCGAACCCGCGTGGGTGACGGCGCAAAAGGCAGGCGTGCGAACGGCAACGATGTTCTGGCCGGGCAGCGAGGTCGCGATCCACGATGTGCGTCCGGCCGATTGGCAGCGCTACGATGAAAATGTCAGCAATGTGCAGCGCGTCAACGCGGTCCTCGATTGGCTGCGCCGCCCGCGCGCGATCCGCCCGGCCTTCGTGACGCTCTATTTCGACGCCGTCGATACCGCGGGGCATCATTTCGGCCCGGACTCGGCGGAACTCAATGCCGCGGTGACCGAGATTGATACCCGCATCGGCGACCTCTTGTCGGGGCTGAAAGACCTCGACCAGCCCGTTCGGCTTCTGGTCGTGGCCGATCATGGCATGCGCGCGATCAGCGACGCGCGGATCGTCGACCTTGCCGACCTGATCGATTTGCCAAGCATCATCGCCGTGGAGACCGGCCCCTATGCCGCGATCGAAACCGCCGCCGGAACCGACGACCGGGTCTATGACGCGCTGCTCAAGCCGCACGACCATATGACCTGCCGCCGCCGCGAGGATCTGCCGGAACGCCTTCACTATGGGCACAATCCGCGCGTCGCGGCGATCATCTGCATCGCGGAGAACGGCTGGACGATCGTCGCGGGCAAGCCAGCCTATCCGGTGATGGGCGGAGCGCATGGTTATGACAATGACGACCCCGACATGCGCGCCTTGTTCATCGCCTATGGCAGCGGCCTGCGCGGCGACGTCGGGCTGGTCGACAATATCGAGGTCTATCCGCTTCTGATGCGCCTGATCGGCGTCAAGCCGCTGCCGAGCGATGCGCGCGGCACACTGCTCGAAAGTCTTGCGCCGCAACGCTGACCCACGAAACGCGATCGGAACCGCGGGCGCCGGTTCCGCTATGCCCGATCAGTCGCGCAATACCGCCATCGCGCGGATCGACAGTTGGGGTGCATTGACGATCTGGACGAGGTAGCGGCCCGGCGTCACGTCATATTCGACCATCTTGCGGATGCCCGAGCAGGCGGGGCCATGGCCGTGCGCCGCCGCCGGCTGCGCCTTGCCGTCGCGTACCAGATCGATCCAGGCGCCCGCGTCGAGCGCGATCACGAGCCGGCCGGCCCGTTTCACCTCGACCGGGATCATGCCGCCGAATTTGAACACATCCTGCCGCCGCTCGGGCGCGATCCAGTAGCGCAGGCTTTCGGCCTTATGGAGCAACAGGCCCGTGCGCGCCGCGCCGAGCGACGGCCAGTCGGCGGCGCGCGCCTCGCCATAGGCATAGATGGTCTTGGCCGAACTCATCCGCCCCCAATCGGCCAGATCGGGCGGCAGCGCGGGGTCGGCGGGGCAGTCGGCCACCGCCTTGCCCTTGCGCGGCGCTTTGCCCGTCGCGGGCATCGCCACAACCATCGCGGCGCCCACCGCCGCACCTGCAAAGACCCGAAACCGCATCGCTCACCCTCCCGCGCCGGAATAGCTGTCGGCGGCAATCTATACCGGTGCGGTCGCTTTGTGGATGCCGGAAATAGCAGACGCGCCGGACCGTCACGCGATCAGTCGAAGCGTCCGCTCCGCCCTGCCCCATCGACAAAGCGCTCCGCCCCCTTCGCGGCTTCGGCGCGCAATGGCGCGGCGCCTTCGCGCCCCTCGAAGCGGAGCGCGTCGGCAAGGTCGAAATCCCATTGGCGATAGGCCGACATGCGGTCGGTACGCATGCACAGCGCCGGAAAATGCGTGATCTCGGCGGCAAGCGCCTGCGCGGCTGCCAGCGCCTCCCCTTCCGCCACGACCCGGTTGGCAAGCCCGATTGCGAGCGCTTCGGCCGCATCGACCGGCCGCCCGGTCAGGATCATGTCGAGCGCGCGCCCCTGCCCCACGATGCGCGGCAGGCGAACCGTCCCGCCATCGATCAGCGGCACGCCCCACCGGCGGCAGAAGACGCCGAACACCGCGCTGGCGGACGCGACGCGCAGGTCGCACCACAGCGCGAGTTCAAGGCCGCCGGCAACCGCATAGCCCTCAACCGCTGCGATCACCGGCTTGGAAAGCAACATGCGCGACGGCCCCATCGGCCCGACGCCTTCGGGTTGGTAACGCTCGTTGCCCGCCCCCACTGCCTTCAGGTCGAAGCCTGCGCAAAAATGACCTGACGCGCCGGTCAGCACCGCGACCGCGGCGCTGTCGTCGGCGTCGAAGTCGGCGAACGCCTGCCGCAACAGGTCGGCGGTGGCCGGGTCGACCGCGTTGCGGCAGTCGGGGCGGTCGATGGTGACGGTGCGCACCGCGCCGTCGTTGGTGATCCGCACGCTCATGCCGCGGGCGCCGCGCGGTCGACGATCGCGCGCGCATCGACGGTTGCATCGAACGCGCCATAGGCGCTGCCACGCGGGTTCAGGCGAAGGCGGCAGAAGGCCTCGGCAATCGGATTATCCTGTCCGATCAGGATCGCAGCCTGCGCCGCAAGCGCCAGCCGCTCGACGAGCAGCCGTGCGCTACTCTCGTCGGCGCGCGTCAGATCGATGGCCTCGACCCAGCGATCATAAAGGGCGTCGCGTCCGCGCTGCGCCGCCAGAAAGTCCTGAAGCGCCGCCACCCCGTCGGGTTCGCGCGCGATGGCGCGCAGCACGTCGAGCGCGATGACATTGCCCGATCCTTCCCAAATCGCGTTGAGCGGCGATTGGCGGAACAGCCGCGGCATCGGCCCCGCCTCGACATATCCGGCGCCGCCATGCGCTTCCATCGCCTCGTAAACCAGCCCCGGCGCGCGTTTGCATACCCAATATTTGGCAATCGGCGTCAGCAGCCGCGTCAGCGCATCCTCTTCGTCGAACGCCTGCGCCAGCCGGAAACCGAGCGCCGTCGCCGCCTCGCTTTCGACGGCAAGGTCGGCGAGCACCGCCGCCATTGCGGGCTGGTCGATCAGCCGTTTCTGAAAGGCCGACCGATGGGCCGTGTGCCACAGCGCCTGGGCAAGCGCGCCGCGCATCTGCTGCGCCGAACCGATCACGCAGTCGAGCCGCGTATGCTGCACCATCTGGATGATCGTCGCGACGCCACGCCCTTCGGCGCCCAGCCTTTGGGCAAGCGCACCATGATATTCGATTTCGGACGAGGCGTTCGACCGGTCGCCCATCTTGTCCTTCAGGCGCATGACGCGGAACCCCGCATTGCGGGTGCCGTCGGGCAGCCAGCGCGGGACAAGAAAACAGGTCAGTCCACCTTCGGCGTAGGCGAGCGTCAGGAAGGCGTCGCACATCGGCGCCGAACAGAACCATTTATGCCCCGTCAGTCTGTACCAGCCCGCCTCGCCGGTCGGTTCGGCGCGCGTCGTGTTGGCGCGCACGTCGCTGCCGCCCTGCTTCTCGGTCATCGCCATGCCGATCGTCACCCCGGCCTTGTCCGCAGCCGGGCGGACGGAGGGATCGTAACGGCCCGCCGCGATGCGCGGCACCCAGACGTCGGCGACCGCCTGCTCGGCTCGCAGCGCCGGCACGGCGGCATAGGTCATGGTCATCGGACAGCTTGTGCCCGAATCGGCCTGCCCGGTCAGGAAGAGGATCGCCGCGTGGAGCGTATGGCCGCGTGCGCTGCCGTCCCACGCCGATGCCGCAAAGCCGCTATCGAGCCCGAGCCGCATCAGGTCGTGATAGGCGGGGTGAAAGCGCACCTCGTCGACGCGGTGACCATAGCGGTCATAGGTTTCGAGCACGGGGGGCTGGCGGTTTGCCTCGACGCCCCATTCGATCACCTCGGCCGAACCACAGCGCTGCCCGAGCGCGGCGAGGCGGGCGCCATGTTCGCCCGCGCCTGCGCTGTTCACCGCATCGACCAGCGCCCGGTCGCCGGTAAACAGGTTCCTGTTTTCGAACGGCGGCGCCTGGTTGAACACATCATGCGTGTCGAGCCGGTCGATCGGCTGGAGTGCGGTCATGCTTCGTCTCCTCAATCGTCGGCGGGCAGGCGCTTCGACACCTGGCTCGCGATCGGATCGCCGCTGTCGCGTTCGGCCACCGCCTGCTTGAAGCCGACCTCCTGCGCCCGGTCGCGGAACCATATGCCTTCGGGCGAATGGCGCGATACCCCGTCGAACAGCGTCGCGAACATCTGGGTATTGTTGAGGCCCATATTGTCATAGGCCTGATTGACCACCGTCTTGGTCATCATCAACTGGTTGCGCGGAACCCCGCGCAGCCGCCCGACGAGCCGCTCGACCGCATCGTCGAGTTCGGCCTCGGGCACCGCTTCGAGCGCCAGCCCGATCCGTTCGGCTTCGCGCCCGTCGATCAGGTCGCCCGTCATCATCATGCGCTTCGCCATCTGCGGCCCCAGGCGATAGACCCACATCGCCGGGGTCGGCACGCCCCAGACGCGCGCAGGGGGATAACCGATGCGCGCATCGTCGGCCATGATCAGAAAGTCGCAGCACAGCGCGATGTCGGACCCGCCGGCGACCGCGGCGCCGTGGACGCGCGCAATGGTCGGCTTGGTCGCGCGCCACAGTGCCATGAAGTCCTGCGTATTGCGCCACATCATCTGGAAATCGAGCGTCGGGTCCCACGGCATATCCTGCGACCCGCTGATCTCGCCCTTGCGTTCGGCATAATGTTTAAGATCGTATCCGCCGCAAAAGCCCGGCCCCGCGCCGCGCACGACGATGACATGGACGTCCGCATCGGCCTCCGCCCGCTCGACCGCGGCGCGGATCTCACGCGGCATGCCGTGCGCGATCGCGTTGAAATGTTCGGGACGGTTGAGCGTGATCGTCGCCACCCGGTTTTCAGCGGCATAGGACAGGGTCTGATAGGTCGTCATAAGGTCTCCTTGGGCACGCAAGCGGCGCCTTCTGCGATGGCGGTTTCGATCTCTTCGGGGGTGAGGCCGGCCGCGGCGAGCACGGCCCGGCTATGCTCGCCGACACGCGGCGCATGCGCCTCGAACCCCGGCCGCGCGCCGTCAAAGCGCGCCACAGGCCGGGTCCGGCGCACCGCACCGGCCTGCGGGTGGTCGGTCAGCGCGACGAAGCCGTCATGAACGATCTGGGCGTGGCCGGGGAGCGCCGCCGACCGGTTGGCGACGCCGCACGGCACGCCCGCGTCGGCCAGCCGGGCCACCGCCTCGCGCGTGCTCAGCGCGGCAATGCGCGGCGCCGAGATCGCGCGCAGATCGTCCCAGTTGAGGAATCGCGTCGTCATATCGGCAAAGCGCGGATCGGCAAGCAGCTCGGGCGCCTCGATCGCGCGCGCCCAGCCTTCGAATTCGGACTGCGACAGCATGACGACCACGATCCAGCCGTCGCCGGTCGCCCAAGGGCGATAGACGGCGGCGATGTCGGGCATGCGCGAGGACGTATCGGGAAAGGCCTGCGCCCCGTGGAGGTCGATCCAGCCATAAGCGACCGCGGCCTCCAGCATCGAAATATCGACGACCGCCCCCTTTCCGCTGCGCGCCCGTGCGACGAGCGCGGCGGTCGCCGCCTGCGCCGCGTAGAGCCCCGCGGTCTTGTCGCAAATCCATTGCGGGGCGAGCAGCGGGCCTTCGGCGGTCCAGCTGACCATCCCCGATTCGGCCTGCACGATCGGATCATAGGCGCGCCCGGCTGCCATCGGCCCGTCCTGACCGAAGCCGCTGATCCGCGCGATGACCAGATCGGGGCGCAGCGCATGCAGCACATCGGTGCCAAGTCCCAGCCGCTCCATCACCCCGGGCCGGAAATTATGGATGAGGAGGTCGGCCTGCGGCACCATGCGGCGCAGCAGCGCCTGCCCATCCGCGCGCGCAAGGTCGATCGCGACCGATTGCTTGTCGGCGTTGAGCGCGACATGCGCCGAGCTGAACCCCGGCGCCGCGACCGCACCGAGCAAACGCGCGCGGTCGCCTTCGGGCGGCTCGACCTTCCATACCCGGGCGCCCTGCTGCGCCATGATCTGCGTCGCCAGCGGCCCCGCGACAACGCTGGTAAGATCGATTACGGTCACGCCGTCGAGGGGCAGCATCTTCCTCTCCCATCTTATTTGTTGCATATATTGTCGGATATGGACACAGAACGCAATATAGTAAACTCGGCCGATGCCGGAGGGATGAGCGCGCGGATGCTCATTCTCGATCTGCTCGACACCGGCGCTCCGCCGGCGTTCACGGTCGCCGAACTGGTGCGCGCCGGCGCGGCCTTCGGGATCGAGGCGCCGGGCATCCGAACGGCGTTGACGCGCCTCAAGTCGGAAGGCCGGGTTCAGGCGATCGCGCGCGGTCGCTATACGATCGGCGCGAATGCGGAGGTGTTGAAGCAGCGGATCCTCGGCTGGCGCACCCGGCTTGAACGGCGGCAGCCCTGGGAGGGACGCTGGCTCGTCGCGGTCGCGGGGCCACAGGAGCGCGCCGACCGCACCATCTGGCGCCGGACTCTGCGCGCGCTTGATCTTGAAGGATTTGCCGAGGCCGACGCCAATATCTGGGTGCGCCCCGACAATCTGGAGCGTGGGGCCGCGGGGATGCGGCAAGATTTGATCGAACTCGACGCCGCGCGGTCGCTGTTCGTTGCCGAAGCGAGCGGGCTGGACGCCGCCCGCGACGCCCGCTTCCGGACCTTGTGGCAGGGCGAAGCCTTGCGCGCGTCGCACCAGCGGCTCGCCGACCGTCTCGACGAGAGTGCGGTGGGCATCGATGAAGGCCAGCTGCCCGCGGCGGCGGCCGAAACGCTGCTCCTGGGGCGGCAGGCCATCCGCGCCATCATGCGCGATCCGCTGCTACCCGAAAGGCTTTGTCCAAGCGATGCGCTCGCCGCGCTGATTGCGGCGATGACGCGCTACGATCGTTTGGGCAAGCGCATCTGGGCGCGCTATCTCGAAAGCTGATCGGTCGCGGCGTGGGAAGCGAGCGCCGGCGGGTGCGGGGCGAGCGGCGCTCCGGCGCCGCCCGCCCCGCCCTTCATCGCCCTAGTGGCGCGCAAGTTCGTCGCGGCCGACCACCATATAGTGAACCTCGTCGGGACCGTCGGCGAAGCGCAGATGGCGCACGTCGGCATAAAGCTCGGCGAGCGGCGTCCAGTGCGAGATGCCGGTCGCGCCGTGGATCTGGATCGCCTGATCGATAATCTGGCACACGCGCTCGGGGATCATCGCCTTCGCCATGCTCACCCACACGCGCGCTTCGCGATTGCCGAGCAGGTCCATCGCCTTCGCGGCCTTCAGCACGATCAGGCGCATCGCCTCGATATCGCAGCGCGCCCGCGCGATGACTTCCAGATTCTTGCCGAGCTGCGACAGCGGCCGGCCGAAGGCGGTCCGCGAATTGCCGCGCTTGACCATCAGGTCGAGTGCAACCTCGGCCTTGCCGATGGTGCGCATGCAGTGGTGAATGCGGCCCGGCCCGAGGCGCATCTGCGAGATCTCGAACCCGCGCCCCTCGCCGAGCAGGATGTTGTCGCGCGGCACGCGGACATTTTCGAACCGCATATGCATATGCCCCTGCGGCGCATGGTCGGCGCCGAACACCCGCATCGGCCCGAGCACCTGCACGCCGGGCGTGTCCATCGGCACCAGAATTTGCGAATGCTGCGCCTTGCGCGGCGCCTCCGGGTTGGTCTTGACCATGCAGATCAGGATCTTGCAGCGCGGATCGCCGGCGCCGCTGATGAAATATTTCTCGCCATTGATGACCCACTCGTCGCCTTCGAGCGTCGCGCTGGTTTCCAGATTGCTCGCGTCGGACGAGGCAACGCCGGGTTCGGTCATCACATAGGCGGAGCGGATTTCGCCGTTGAGGAGCGGCTTCAGCCAGCGGTCCTTCTGTTCGGGCGTGCCGACCATTTCCAGCACTTCCATATTGCCGGTGTCGGGCGCCGAACAGTTGAGCGATTCGGACGCCAGCGGCGATTTGCCGAGTTCGGCCGCGATATAGGCATAATCGAGGTTGGTGAGCGGGGTTCCCGTATCGCCGTGGGGCAGGAAGAAATTCCAGAGCCCTGCCGCCTTCGCCTTGGCCTTCGCGCCCTCGAGCAACTCAAGCTGCCCCGGCGCCCAGCTCCAGCGGTCGGCGCGCCCTTCGCCCAAGCGGAAAAACTCCTCGGTGATCGGATCGACATTTTCGGCGATGTGGCGCTTCACCGCATCGAACAGCGGCTGCGCCTCCTTTGACATTCTGAGGTCGTTGAGTTCGGCTTCGAGTTCGATCGGCGTCATCGCTATTCTCCTTGGTTGGGGCCAAGGCTAGTGCCCCTGCGGCATCAGGAAAAATGATAACTTCGAATAAAGTCTATTCGCCTGAGGAATAGACGCCTATTCTTCGCGCATCACCTCGAGGATGATCGCGCGCAGCCAAGCGAGGCCGGCATCCGCCTGAACCGCGCGATGCCAATAGAGATAGCTACTGCTCTGTGCGACCGCGATCGGCAGATCGAACAACTGCATCGGCCAGATGTGCTGCAACATGCGGACATGGCTGCGCGGAAGCGTGCAGAGCATGTCGGTCTTTGCGACGATCTGCCAGGCAGTGATCGCATGCTGGCAGCGCACCGCGACGCGGCGCTGCAAGCCGAGCCGCGCCAGCGCGATATCCTCTATCCCCGGCCCGTGCGGACGCGGCGTCGCGAACACATGATCGAGCGCGAGATAGCGGTCGAGGTCGAGCGCCCCTGCGATGCGGTCATTGCCGATTCGCGCCGCCACCAGCAGCGGCTCGACACCGAGCGGCTCGCGGCACAGCCGGTCCTCGACGGGCAGGTCGACGTCGATCGCGACGTCGAGATCGCCGTTGGCCAGCGCGGCGACCAGATCGCGGCGCCGAAAGGCGGTCGCTATCAGGCGGACGTGCGGTGCCTCCGCAAGCACGCGCGAGGCCAGTGCCGGAAAGCGCGACATCTCGCCCGCCAGCCGGATTCCGATACGAAACTCGCGCGTCGATTGCGCGGGATCGAAGCTCCCCGCCCCGTCGAGCGCCGCGACCAGCTCGCGTAGTGCCGCATGGATCGGCTCGGCGACCGCTCGCGCGGTCCCGGTGGGGACGAGGCGGTTGCCCTGGCGGATGAACAAGGGATCGTCCAGCATCGCGCGCAGCTTGGCCAGCGCATGGCTGATCGCGGGCTGCGACAGATTGAGGTGCGACGCGGCGGCCGACACGCCGCCCTTGGTATAGATGGCGTCGAATATCTGGAGCAGGTTGAGGTCGAGCCGCGGCAGGCGCTTCATATCATGTTCCTATCGCCCTTGCCTCGGCAGCGCCAGGCGGTCAGGCCGGTGCCAGCGCCGTGCGGACGAAATCGACCGAACCCGACGGCGCCGCCAGCCGTTCGGCGCCGAGCAGGCGGTTCCAATAGCTTTCCGATCCGTCGGCGAGCCGCCAGGCCTGCAGCCGGCGCGTATAGAGCTGAAGATCATATTCCTCGCTGATGCCGATCGCACCATGAACCGCATGCGCGATCGCCGCGACCCGCGCGGCTGCGCCGCTCGCAACCGATTTGGCGGTCGCGGCCGCCGCGAGCGCAGGCGGGAAAGAACCTGCGCCGCCGATATGCGCCGCAATGCGCGCCGCGACCATATCCTCCGCCATCACGGCAAGCTGCTGTTGCAGCGCCTGCTGCTTGCCGATCGGCTTGCCGAACTGGATACGCTCGTTCGCATAGCCCGCCGTCATCGTGGTCAGCCGGTCGGCGGCGCCCGCGATCAGCGCGGCGCGCAGCACCGCCGCCGCGCGGCGCAATCCGCCGGCGACTATCGGCCCCACCGGTGTCGCGGCTTCGCTATCCCAGCGCACCGATGCCGCGAGTTCCCCGTCGCCGCCATCCGCTTCGCCCGGCACGGCGGCAAGATAGAGATTGCCCTCCCATTCGACGAGCAAATGTCGCGCCAGCGCGGCGCCGATCACCCGCCCCGCACTGCCGGGCGCCTGCACGGCGATTGCAACAGGTCCATCGGGCGCGGCCCTCCCCGCCTGCGCCAGCAACGCGCGCGCAATCATCGTTTCGCCGACCGGACAGGGTACCGCATGGCGGCCAAGGACCAGCCACAGCGGGACGATATCGGCAAAGGACAGCCCCGCGCCGCCTGCGTCTTCGGGAGCCAGTGCATCGAGAAAACCCGAGGCCGCGAGCTCCGTCCACGCCGTGTCGTCCGGCTCGCCGCGCTCCGCCGCGCGCACCGCGGCGGGGGTAAAAAGCGCGGCGATCATCCGTTCGAAAGGGTCGAGGAAATCGGTCATCTATGGCTCCTCACCGAAGGCCCATGCCGCGGGCGATGATGCCGCGCAATATTTCGCGCGTACCGCCGCGCAGCGAAAAGCTGGGCGCGACATGCGTGACATAGGTCAGCGTGCGGTAAAGCTCGTCCGAGACGGGTTCATCGGGATGCGCGGCAAGGTCGTCGCCGATCGCGACCGGAAGCTGCTGCTCGAACGCCGTACCCAGATCCTTGACCAGCGATGCCTCGACCACCGGGCTTTCGCCCGCCGCAAGCCGCGCGGTGCAGGCGATCGACATCGCGCGCAGCGTCGCGAGCCGCGCGGTGAAATCGCCGACCAGCGCGCGCACCGCCGCATCGTCGCGTCCGATATGCTGCAAATGCCGCACCCAGGCATCCAGAAGCACGACGCTCGAGTAGATACGCTCGGGGCCGCTGCGTTCGAAAGCGAGTTCGGCGGTGACCTGCTTCCACCCCTCGCCCTCGGCGCCGATCAGCGCGTCGGCGGGCAGATCGACATCTTCGAAGAATATTTCGCAGAAGTGCGCGTCGCCGGTCAGATCGACAATCGGACGGATGGTGATCCCCGGCGCCTTCAGGTCGATGATAAGCTGCGACAGCCCGGCATGACGATCCTCGGCGCTTCCCGAGGTGCGGAGCAGCGCGATCATATAGTCGCAGTGCATCGCGCCGGTCGTCCATATCTTCTGCCCGTTGACCCGCCAGCCGCCCGCGGTGCGCTCGGCGCGGGTGCGAACGCTCGCAAGGTCCGATCCCGATCCCGGCTCGCTCATCCCGATGCAGAAGAACAATTCGCCGCGGCAAATGCGCGGCAGATAAAATTGGCGCTGCGCCTCGGTCCCGTAATTCAGGATCAGCGGCGCGCTTTGCCGGTCGGCGATCCAGTGCGCCGCCACCGGCGCGCCGGCCGACAGCAATTCCTCGACGACGACGAACCGCGCGAACGGGCCGCGCTCGCCGCCGCCATAGGCTTTGGGAAGCGTCAGGCCGAGCAGCCCTGCAGCGCCGAGCTTGCGGCTGAAATCGGCATCGAAGCCCTGCCACGACCGGGCGCGGACGTCGGCGGGCGCCGCCGTCGCCGCCTCGGCGAGCGCACGGACGCGGCTGCGCAGCGCCTCATCCTCGGGCGGCAGGCTGCTCGGTTCCAGCGTGTCGAACACAATAGTCTCTCCCGCACCGACTCTGCAAAATCGCGTAGCCGCCCTCTCCTGCCGCGAAAATCGCGGCGCGTCACCTGCAGGAATTGATGGGGCGCCCGATCAGAGCGAGAGGCCCCCGTCGACGATCAGCGTATGACCGGTGACATAGGAGGCAAGCGGCGAGGCAAGAAAGATCGCCGCCCCCGCCATGTCCTCGGGCGTTCCCATCCGTCGCTGCGGGATATGCGCGAGTGCCCCCTCCAGCCGGTCGGGATTCTGCGTCGTCACCTTGGTCAGCTTGGTATCGACCAGCCCCGGCGCGAGGCCGTTTACGCGGATGCCGTCGGCAGCGAACGCCTGCCCCAGCGTCTTGGTCAGGCTGATCGCACCGGCCTTCGACGCGGCATAGGCGGGATTGCCGATATTGGCCTTGAGCCCCGAAATCGAACTGACGATGACGATCGATCCGGCGCTTTGCGACAGCTGCGGCCGGAACTTGCGCGATATATGCATCAGGCTGTCGAGGTTGACCGCCATCACCCGGTCCCATCCCTCGCGCTCGAACTCGCCGCGCCGATAGACGACCGTGCCCTGGCACAGGATCAGCACATCGAGCCGCTCGAACGGCATCGCCGCCGCCTCGATCGCGTCGGGGTCGCCGACATCGACGCAGCTATAGCCGAGCCCCGCAAGATCGGACCCATCGTCCGGGTCGTAATCGGTCGCCTGCGCGCGTGTCCCCCAGACATGGACCGCCGCGCCGCGCGTGCGAAAGCCATGGGCGATGCCGTTGCCGATCCCGCTCGATCCGCCAACCACCAGCACCGCCTTTCCGGCGAAGTCGGTATCGTCCTTCATGCTGACCCTAGGCGGCACGCGGGATCGCCGGATCGCCCGCGCCGGCTGGCGCCGCATCCCGTCCCCGCCGCACGAGCCGACCAGGGAGCACGCCCGTCGGCTGCCCGTCGCGATAGGTGACCGCGCCCGATACGATCGTCGCGACATAGCCGTCGGCGGCCTGGTGCATCCGCTTCCCGCCCGCGGGCAGATCGTAACGGATCGTCGGAACATGCAGGCGCAGTGCGTTGAAATCGATGATGTTGAGGTCCGCCTTCATCCCCTCGGCGATGCGACCGCGGTCGGTCATGCCGACGGTCGCGGCGGGACGCGCGGTCAGCTCGGCAATGGCGTCGGCGAGCGCGATCCGGTCGCCGGGATCGGCATCGCGGACCCAGCGCTGGAGAAAATAGGTCGGAAAGCTCGCGTCGCAGATCAAGCCATAATGCGCGCCGCCGTCAGCGAGCGCCATCACCGTATCGGGATGACCCAGCATTTCGCGCACCGCGTTCAGATTGCCCTCCGAATAATTGGCGGCAGGCAGATAGAAGAGCCGCCGCCCTTCGTCCTTCAGCAGCAGCTCATAGGCGAATTCGGCGACCGACTGGCCCGCCGCCGCGGCGCGCGCCTCGATCCGCGTCTCGCGCTGCGGTTCATAGTCGGGACCGTCGGTCCATTCATGCGTGGCACGGAACGCATCGATCAGTGCCAGCGTCACCGGATTGCTGTCCTCGGCCGTCTCGGCGAGCAGGCGCGCGCGGAAGTCCGGATCGCGCATAGCCGCCACGCGCTCGGCCAGCGGGCGGTCGGCGATCGCCTTGTAGCTCGGGTGCGAGCTGAACGGATGGAGGCTGAGGTCGAGGCCGAAGAACATGCCGACCGGACGCGGCGCGACCTGACCGCGCATCTGCAACCCGTCGCGGCGCGCCTGTTCGAGCCCCGCGAGCATCGATCGCCACCCCGCCCCCGGCTGATTGGGCACATCGAGCAGGGTGAAGGACAAGGGCCGCCGCCCATGTTCGGCAAGCGCGCGCAGCAAGGCGAATTCGCTCTCGGCATCATTGGCCGGTGCCGGGATGATCTGGAACACCCCTGCATCGGCATCGCCAAGGCCGTCCATCAGCGCGCGCAGCTCGTCGGCCTCGGAATAAAGGCTCGGCGCCAGTTCGCCCGCCTTGGTCCGGTGCATCATGTTGCGCGACGTCGTGACCCCGAAGGCTCCGGCGGCGACGGCATCGGCGACCAGCGCGCGCATCTGCGCCAGATCGTCGGCGGTCGGGGCCTCGTGCTGCGCGCCGCGTTCGCCCATCACGAAGATGCGCAGCGCCGAATGCGGCACCTGCGCCGCGATATCGATGTCGAGTTCGCGCGCATCGAGCGCGTCGAGATAGTCGGGGAAACTCTCCCAATTCCAAGGCAGCCCGTCGACCATCACGACCTCGGGAATATCCTCGACCCCCTCCATCAGCTTGACGAGCATGTCGCGCTGGTGCGGCCGGCACGGCGCAAAGCCGACGCCGCAATTGCCCATCAGCACCGTCGTCACGCCATGATTCGAGGAGGGCGCCATGCGTGTCTCCCACGTCGCCTGCCCGTCATAATGGGTGTGAATGTCGATGAAGCCGGGGGTTACGATGCGGTCGCTGGCATCGATCTCCTCGGCCCCGCGGCCCGTTATCTGCCCGATTGCGGCGATTTTTCCATCGCGAAGGCCGATGTCGCCGACGAAGGGCGCGGTGCCGCTCCCGTCAAAAACCAGCCCGCCGCGCACGACCAGATCGAAGTCCATAAGCCTCTCCTCGAAGCGCGCCGGCCTCGTCCGGGCGGGTCGTCGCTTGCCTTGCCGCTTTCAGCCATCCGCGAAACCGCACCCGATTGCAAGCGAGGGCGGGCGAACACCGCCCGCGATTTGCGTGGCAAGGCGGGGGCGGTTCGTGTTAGCCTTCGCCGCGACGGGAGGGACCACCATGTCGAACATCCGGATGCTGTTGGGTTTGTCACTGGCCGCGCTGCCGCTTGCCGGTCCGGCGCAGAGCGCGGCGCAGGGTACGGCGCAGCCGCGCCTGACCAGGGAACAGAGCATCCAGTTGTTCGAAGCTGCGGGCTTCCGGGTCGAAAACGGGCGCGCGATCAACCGCTGCGGCGGCGCGTCGAACCCGCGCGTCGCCTTTGCCGATCTCAACGGCGACGGACGGGCGGAGGCGCATGTCGCCGATGTCGATCCCAAATGCTATGGCAAGCCCGGCGCCTATTTTGCGGTGCTGACGCTCGGCACCGACGGGCGCTGGCGCCGTCTGATCGCCGAGGATGGCATCGTCGGCTTCGCCAAGACGCGCACCGGCGGCTGGCGCGACCTGACGCTCGAGGCGCGCTATTCGGCCTGCCCCGGCACGCGCCATTTCGCGGGCGGCAGCTACGGCGCGCCGACGGCGTGCAGCCAGGACGGGAAGGCCGCAGCCGCCCCGGCAAGCGCCGCGCCGCCGCGTAGCGGCCCGATGCCGATTTCGCGCGACTATCTGTTCGATTGGGACGGCTCGCAAACCCCCGAAGCCAAGGCGCTTCCGGCGACCGAGCGCCTCGCGCTGTTTCGCGCCGCCGAGATCAAGCCGGTCAAGGGCGGCCGCTGGACAGCCTGCACCGACGACGACAGCGGCCATTCGGAGGCACAGGTCGATTTCATTGGCGACGTCAATGGCGACGGCCGACCCGAAGCGATGATCCACGACAATGGCATCTTCTGCAACGGATCGGCCGGCGTCAATTCGATCGTCCTGACCAAAACGCCGGCGGGAAGCTGGAAAGTGATGCTGACCACCCAGGGCTTCGCAAACTTCCTCAAAAGCCACGGCGTCGACAATTATCCCGATATCCAGGTCGGCCTTCCCGGCTTCTGTTTCCCCTATCTGCGCTGGAACGGCCGCGAATATGATCTCGCCGCCCGGTTCGACGACAACGGCAAGCCCTGCAAGCCGTTCTGATCGCGGCGGTCAGCCTGCGCCGAACAGTCCCGCGGTCTGGGCCAGAACCCACAGGCCGATCACCAGGAACAGCGCCGCAGCGACCATCCGGACCTTGTTCAGATCGACGCGCTTGAGCAGTTCGTGGCCAAGGAAGATCGCGGGCACATTGGCGATCATCATCCCCAGCGTCGTACCCGCCGTGACGGTAAAGACATCGTGGAAGCGCGCGCCGAGCGCGATCGTCGCGACCTGCGTCTTGTCGCCCATCTCGACGAGGAAGAAGGCGACGAGCGTCGTCATGAACGCGCCCGCATGCGATTTGGGCGCATCATCATCCTCGAACTTGTCGGGGATCAGCGTCCACGCCGCCATCGCGACGAACGAGGCGCCAATGACATAGCGGAAGATATCGCTGTCGAGGAAGGCGGCCGCCTGCGCCCCCAGCAGCGCGGCGAGCGCATGATTGGCGAGCGTTGCGACCAAAATGCCGAGGATGATCGGAAGCGGCCGTTTGAAGCGCGTCGCAAGCAGAATCGCGAGGAGCTGCGTCTTGTCGCCGATCTCGGCGAGCGCGACGACCGCGGTCGAGGTGAACAAGGCTTCCATGAGTTACTCCGGGGCCGAGCGGCAAGCGAACTCCAACAGCGATCGCGCCCGCCGCCCGGCCCGGACGAAGGTGCGACGCCATTGGTCTCGCCCAAACGCTTTCGCGCTTCCGCGGCGCCACGGCCTCTCGACCGAGTATGTTGACGCTGCGGCCCGTCCGGCAGGACGGCTGGCTACTCCCCAGATGACGGGGGTGCGTTAGACGCGGTCGAGGCGGCTGGCAAGCCCTTCGTCTGCGACCCATTGCCCGGCGCGGCCGCGGCGGCGGCCTTGTCCGCCTCCGACAGATCCTTGTCCATCGCCCGCGCGCGCGCTTCGATGTCGGATGCAGCCTTGTCGTACCGCTCGTCGAAATCGGGCTGCTGTTTGCACGCCGCCAGCGCGAACAGCGGCAAGAGCATCAGCGCGCGGCGCATCAATAATCCTTGCGGTAGCGGACGGAGAAGTTCGATTGTCCCGACCCGCCCGCCTGGCTCAGGATCGACAGCGCGCGCGTCAGGCTGATCTCGAGCTGCGTCGCGGTATAACCGCGTGCGTCGGTGATGACCTCAAGGTAGATGTCCTTCGAGATATATTGCCCTGCCGCCAACGCGGTGCCGCGTCCGGTCGTATCGTCGGGCCCCAGAATGCGCAGGCGGTCGATCCCCGCCGCCGACTGGAGCGCGCCGAGCGGGCTGAGCCCGCCGCCGCCGCCGCGCAGCGTGTTGAGCGACGCCGCCAGTTGCACCGCCTGAAGCGGAGACAGCGAGGTGATCGAATCGCCGAACAGGATGCGCGAGACGATTTCGTCCTGCGGCAGTCCGGGCACGCTCGAAAAGGCGACCTGCGGGTTGCTCGCCCGCCCGGTCACCGCGACATTGACGGTCACATTGTCGAAAGTGTCGGTGGCGAGGAGGTTGATCGCGGGATCATAGGCATCGCCGGTGGGGAAGGTCACCTTGCCCTGTTCGAGGTTAAACGAGCGCCCCGCGAAATCGAGCGTGCCGCGCACCAGTTCGATCTCGCCGGTCACGCGCGGCGCGACGGTGGTTCCCTTCAAGGTGACGTCGGCCTGCCATTCGGATTCGAGCCCCATGCCGGTCACATAAATCTGTTCGCCGGCGCGCAGGCGGATGTCGAGCCGGATCAGGTCGAACAGGCTGCCGCCGACCGCCGCCAGCCCGTCGCCGCTGATCCGGCGGCGCCCGCTCGGCGGCTTGCGGCGCACGCCGGTGAGCACGGGAACGCTCGCCGCGCCCTCGCGCACGATGCGATAGCGCGTTTCGGGCAGGCGCAGGTCGCCCGACAGCAGCGCTGCCTCTCCCGCTGCTTTTGTGAGGGTCAGCGTGCCGGTCGCGCGCGCGCCGATATTCTCGCTGCGCGCCAGCCGCGCATTGTCGAGCGTGGCGACGATGTTCATCGGATAACCATCGGCCGACGACAGGCTCACATAGCCCTTCGCCGCGACGCTTCCGGTGCCGGCCTTGGCGGTAAGCTGATCGATTTCGAGCCGGTTGCCGGTAAAGCGGCCGCTGACCACCATGTCGGTCAGCTTGGTGCCATAGGTCTGGTTCTCATAGGTCATGCCATTGCCCTTGAGCACACCCTGCAGACAAGGATCGGCAAGCTGGCAACTGAAGTCCGCCGCCACCGCGACCGGGCCCGCGAGCCCCTGATTGGCGGGACCCACGAAGGAATAGAGCGTGTCGGCGGGACCATTATAGCGCAGCCCGCCGCCGAGCGGTGCGGCGCGCAGGCGCGTCATCCAGTCGCCCGCGCCTGGCCCGAGCGGGCGCAGCGACGCCTGCAGCCGTCCGATCACGCTGCCGCGCTTGCGCACCACGGCGCGCAATTCACCCCCGTCGGCGAGCAACTTGCCCGCGAAATTGACGTCGACCGGCTGGCTGACCGCTGCCGCGGTCGTGCGCGTGAAATCGTTTATCGTCAGCCGCGCGTCGGCGCGCGGGAAGGCATCGGAATTTTCCTGCGCGAAGTCGAGGCTGCCGGTCGCGCGCCCGCCGAGCCCCAGTCCCGGATAGACGGCGTTGAGGATCGTCATATTGGCGCGCTCAAGGCGGCTCTGGACGACGATGCCCTCGCCGAAGCGGCCCGCGAGGCGCGCGCTGCTGCCGCGGCCGAGGTCGATGGTCGTCGGAAGCAGTTCATAGTCGTCGGCATGCGGCACGATGCGCGCCGGCGACGCGGTGCGGAAGTTGATGCCGCTGGCGCGGCCCTGCACCGATGCGCGCCACAGCTCGGGGGTCAGATCGGCATTGGCGGCGATGCGGAACGGCACGCCGCTTGTCCCCTCGACCAGCGCCTGCGCCTTGCCGCGCCCGTCGCGATAGTCGATCTTCACGCGCCCGACCGCAATGTCATAATCGCGGATGCGCGTGTCGGCGAGTTGGATGTCGGCGATGATCCGCGGCTTGTCGTAAAGGATCATGTCGGCATCGACGATCGCGCTGCCGACCGCGAGCCGCGCGGCGCCGGGCAGCACGACATTGTTCGCGCGGATATTCGCCGCAACCGCCTGATATTGACCATCGGCGCTCAGCCGCACGATACCGCCCAGCCCCTGCCCCGATGCGTCGAGCCGGCCGACAAAGGGCCCCGCCGCGCTTTGCTGCAGCCGTCCCTTGAAGCCGATCCCCGACAGGTCGGCGCGTTCGACATCGATGGTCAGCGGCCCGGCGGCGGTCAGCAGCACGACATCGGCGGTCAGCGGACCGTAATCCGTCTCCCCCTTCGCCGCGAGCCGGTAGCCGTTGGGGGCGCCCGTCAGTCGCGCTTCCAGATTGGCGAGGCCGATGCCGAGGCCGGGGCGCTCGGCGCTCAGCGTCGCGCGCGGGTCGCTGATCGTCCCCGCCACCTCGACACCAAGCGGACCGTAATCGACCGAATTGGCGCGCGCGACGAGCTGGAGCTGGCCGCCCGGCGCATAGCTGCCCTGCCCGCTCGTCACCCGCAGCCGCGGCGCGGTGAGGCGCAGATTGGCGAAGCGCACGATGCCGTCGGTGCCATAGCGAATGTCGCTCGTCGCCACGGCATTGCCGCCGAGCAGGTCGCGAACGCCCGAATTGAACAATTGGGTCGATCGCGCGCGAATGCGGCCGGCAATCTCGAACCCGTCGGTACCGACACGCTTCAGATCGACATCGGTGCCGATGTCGAAGATGCCGACGCTTTCGATGCGGTAATTATTGACCCGCCCGTCGATGGCGCCGGTGTAGAAGCCGCGGTTGAGGTCGGCGACGATGATCGCCTTGGCGTCGATGCGCGGCGACCGCAGGCGGAGGTTATCGCTGAGCAGTCGCCCGTTCTTATAGGCAAGATCGCCGTCGAGCCGCACCGCGACGAGCGTTCCGCCCGCCACCGTATCGAGCCCGCGGAGGCGCGCCGCGCGCCCCGTCACCGGGATGACGATCTGATCGGCATCGACGCGCGCCTTGCCCGACAGGTTCAGCGCCTCGACGACGATATCATTGACCGCGAGGCTCGCCGCATCGACGCGATACGCGACCGTCGGCGTCGCGAAGGCGCCATCGAGCCGCGCCGACACCCGGCCGCTGCTCGCCCGGAGCGCCGGCGCGATCGCGGCAGGGCGCAGCAACACGAAGGCCAGTTGCAGGCCATCGTAGCGATTGGCGCCGAGATCGAGGCCGCCGCTGATCCCGAGCCGCATCGCATCGGACGAAAGCCGTCCGTCGAGATCGGCCTTGCGCTGGGCGAGCCGCGCGGTGACATCGACCGCCGTCTCGCGGCCGAGCAGCGCCGCCGGCGTGCCCGCAAACAGGCGCGCCGCCTGCGTGGTACCCTTGACCGCGAACGTCCCGTCGCGCGCGCTCAGCGCCAGCCCGGCAAGCGGCGCCGCGCCCAGCGTCGCATCGAGGCGCCCGTCCCAGCGCGTCCAGTCGCCGCGGCCGGCGAGCTTGGCCGTCAGCGGCTCCCTGAACCCGCCGAGTGCCGCCAGCACCCCACCGGCGGGAGCGTTGACGTCGAGCGTCAGCGCCAGGCGGTTCTTTTCGGGCACCGCGTCGAGCAGCAGCGCGAGCCGATCGCCCTTCGCCTTGCCGCCGATGGTCTCGGCCTTCGCCGTAACCTGCGCGCGCCGGTCGGCGATCGCGACCTTGCCGTCGATGCGGAGTTCCTGCCGCGCGCCCGTCACCGCAGGCTCGACGACGAACCGGTCGACGCGCAGCCGCCCGATGTCGATATCGAGGTCGGGAAGCAGAGGTTCGCCGGTGTCGGGCGTCGGACGGAATGCGGGCAGCCGTTGCAGCACGATCGTCGAGGCGGTCGCCGAACGGACATCGACATGGTTGCTCAGATAGGCGAACGGCCGCCAGTCGATCCTGACCTCGGGCGAGCGCAGGAACACGCCTTTCGGATCGGACAGCGTGAAGTCACGCACCACCATCGCGCCGTAGAGCGATCCGTCGAGCCGGCCGATGCCGATCTTCATCCCGTTCGAAAATTCATATTTTTCGATCTGGGTGACGACAAAGCGGCGCCCGGCGTCGCTGTTGAGACCGACGACGAACAGTGCGATCAGCGCGAGCAGCCCGCCGACGACGATCCCCGTCCAGCGCAGCACGCGGCGCGGCCAAGGGTTACTCCGCCGCGGCGGCGGCGTGTCCTCCATCGGCTCGGCTGCGCCCTCGGCCATCAGAAAGCCTGCCCGATCGAGACATAGACGCTGATCCGCGATTCACCCGGCTTGCGATCGATCGGCGTCGCGACGTCAAGCCGCATCGGGCCGAAATTGGTGTAAAAACGGCCGCCGATACCGGCGCCGAAACGCATATTTGAAAAATCGGGGGTCGATCCGGTGTAGACCTGCCCCGCATCGACGAAGCCGACGATCCCGAAATTGCCGAAGCGATAGCGCGCCTCGAACGCCGCCTCGTTGACGCTGCGCCCGCCGATCGGGTCGTTGTTGGGATCCTTGGGACCAAGCTGTTGATAGCCGAAGCCGCGCACCGACCCGCCGCCGCCGGCGTAGAAGCGCCGCGACGGCGCCAGCCGCTCGCGCGCGGCGCCGAGGATCGAACCGACGCGCACGCGGCCCGCGAGCACGATATTCTCGGCCACGGGATAGTAGCCGCTGACATCGACGCGCGCGCGCGCATAGGGCGAGAAGCGCCCGCTCATCGATCCTTCGGGCTCGATCAGCGTGGTGACGCGAAATCCTTTGGTCGGATCGAGCAGGCTGTCGGTGCGATCGATCCCGATCTGTCCGGTCAGCCCGACAATATAATATAGGTCGCGTTCGCGATCGGCGAGCAGGAAACTGTAATCATCCTCGCTCGTCGCGATAAGCTGCACGCCATAGGCATAGGTCAGCTTTTTCTGCCAGATCGGCGTCGAGTCATAGCTGACCCGCGCCGCGACGCGCCCCGTCAGCGCCTCGAACGCGTTATAATTGCTCCGCGTCGCCTCACCGACCAGTTCAAAGGTGCGATCCCGCCGCCCCGCATTCGACCGGCGGAAGGTGACCCCCAGCCCCTGTTCCTGCGTCCCCGCGACGCCGCGCACGATCAACGCGCCTTCGGGCGGGAAAAGATTGCGGTGGGTCCAGCTTCCTTCGATGCGAATCCCCTCGCCGGTGCCATAGCCGGCACTGGCGGCGAGCGTGCGCGGTGGTCCCGCCTGCTGGTTGACCAGCATCGTCACATATTCGGTATCGTCGCCCGCGCTCTCGCCTGTCGCCTGCGGCTCGACCGACACGGTCGCGAACAGGCCGGTGGCGACCAGCGCCTGCCGCAGATCGTCGACCTTGCGGCTGTCGTAAAGGTCGCCGCGCTTGAACCGCGCCATGATCGCGACATGGTCGGCGCCAAAGGCCTCCTCGCCGCTACTCGCAAAGCCGCCGAAACGCGCGCGCGGGCCGATGTCGATCGGCAGCGTGTAGACGCCCGTCGCCTTGTCGCCATCGAGCAGGATGTCGCGCTGGCCGACCTTGGCAAAGGGATAGCCTTCCTCGGGAAGTTTGAGCGAGATCGCCGCTTCGGCGCCCTGAACCCGTTCGGCGACGATCGGCTCGCCGACGGCGAGCGGGAAATTGTCGGCGATCAGCCCCGGCGGCACCGTCGGCTTGGCATCGAGGATGATGTCCGAAAAGCTGTAGCGCGGACCCGGCTTTACATCGATCACCGCTGAAACCGGCTGCCCGCGCTCGCGGCCGGCGCGATCGATACGCGTATCGACGCTGCCGTCATAATAGCCTTCGGACGACAAGATGCGCTGCATCAGCTCCGCATCATTGCTCAGCCGGGCGCGCAGCATCGCGAAATTGTCGGCCTTGCCATCGCCGTCATAGAGCGCCGACAGGTCGCCGAACAACCCGGAGAGGTCGGCATCGGTGCTGTCGTCGGCTGCGGCAAGACCATTGACCTGCACCGAATAGGCGACCTGCCGGTTCTCGCCCTCGGGCTCGGCATCGACGAACTGGACCGGCTGAACGTCAAAGCTTTCGAGCGGCGGCAAGGGCGCGGCGAGCTCGGTATCGGTTATCGGCGCATCGCCGATCGGCTCGACCGTCTGCCCGTCGGCGAGCGCGGGAACGGGCGTGCCATCGACCTGCGGCACGGCGTCGGCTGTACCGTTCGCCTTCTGCTTCGCCGCATCGGCGACGCGCTTTTCGAAATCGGCGATCGATTCAAGGGGCTTGTCGAGCTCGGGATCGTCCTCCGCACTGATCGGAGGGATCGCCTTCTTGAATTCGTCATCGGGAATGATCGGCGCCACCTCGGGCAAGACGACCCCTTCGGGCGGCGGCGATGGGCTCGCGATCGGGGTATCATCGTCAGGCGGAGGCGCATCGGCCGCAGCGGGCTCCGCGGTCGCAGCCTCTGCAGCCGGCGGCGCGGCCGGTTCGCGCTCCTGCGCCGCGACCGCATGGGCGCAGGCGAGCGAGAGCAGCGACGCGGACAATAGTCCCCACCGCCGCCGAGCATCGACGCCAAAGCCGTTCAATTCGTGACGCTTTTTTTCGCTGGCCATCTGTCCACAACCGATGCGCACTTGTGGCTTGCCCGCCGCACGCACGCAACCCGGTTTTCGGGGAAACCGGCTCGGTCCGTCGAAAAGGCGGCCCCGTGGCAACCGCTCAGCTATCGGCGCCGAACAGATCGCGGCTGTAGACCTTGCCGGCCACATCGGCGAGTTCGTCGGCGACGCGATTGGCGATGATCACGTCGGCCTCGGCCTTGAAGGCATCAAGATCGCGCACGACCCGCGAGTTGAACAGCCGATCCTCCTCGATCAGCGGTTCATAGACGATAACCTCGATCCCCTTGGCCTTGACGCGCTTCATCACGCCCAGGATGCTGCTCGCGCGGAAATTGTCGGATCCCGCCTTCATTGCAAGCCGGTGGATGCCGACGACACGCGGTTTGCGGCGCACGACCTCGGCGGCGATGAAATCCTTGCGCGTGGTGTTCGATGCGACGATCGCCTGGATCAAATTCTGCGGCACATCCTGATAATTGGCAAGCAGCTGTTTGGTATCCTTGGGCAGGCAATAGCCGCCATAGCCGAAGGACGGGTTATTGTAGAATTGCCCGATCCTGGGGTCGAGCCCCACCCCGTCGATCACCTGTCGGCTGTCGATACCGTGCATCGCGGCATAGGTATCGAGTTCGTTGAAGAAGGCGACGCGCATCGCAAGATAGGTGTTGGCGAACAGCTTGATCGCCTCGGCCTCGGTATTGCCCGTCTGCAGCACATCGGTCTTGTCCTTGAGCGACGCCTGCTCGAGCAGCCGCGCGAAATCGGCGGCGCGCGGGTTGGTGTCGCCGACGATGATCCGTGAGGGGTAGAGATTGTCGTAAAGCGCGCGCCCTTCGCGCAGGAATTCAGGTGAGAAGACGATATTGTCGCTGCCGAATTCGGCGCGCATGCGGTCGGTGAAGCCGACCGGAATCGTCGATTTGATAACGATCAGCGCGCGCGGCGCGAGCGCCAGCGCATCGGCGATGACCGCTTCGACCGTGCTCGTGTTGAAATAATTATTGTCCGGGTCATAGTCGGTCGGCGTCGCGACGATCACGAAATCGCTGTCGCGATAGGCGTCCTGCTTGTCGGTCGTCGCGACCAGATCGAGCGGACGGTTCGCCAGATACTCCTCGATCTCCGGGTCGGCGATCGGCGAGGTCCGGGCGTTGATGAGGTCGACCTTCTGCTGATCGATATCGAGCGCGACGACGCGGTTGCGCTGCGCGAGCAGCACCGCGTTCGATATGCCGACATAGCCGGTACCGACCACGGTGATTTTGGGCGAGCTGGCTGCCGCCGATTCGGTCTGGGACAAAGATGCGATCCTCGATTGGGTTGGCGGCCGCTCTAGCAAGTGCCGGGCGACCGCTCAACAGCGCCCGGCACGCCGGTCAGGTTCCGCAAAAGGTCGTATAGGGTCCGAAGCCTTCGGGTGCCGGGTGGGCAAAAGCCTCCCACTCGCCCCGCGGCACGAACGGCTGACGCACGACATCGAGCAGTTCGAGCCACGCCGTCATACCGCCGGCCTCGGCATCGACCAGCGCCGCCTCGACCAGATGATTGCGCGGGATATAGAGCGGGTTGACCCGGTCCATCGCGTCGGCGCATTCGAGCGGCCCTGCGGGCTCGCGCTCGATCAGCGCCCACCACTCGGCGATCCACGGCGCCATGGCGTCGGGCGCCGGGAGCAGCGCCTGCAACATATCGCCCTCGCCGCGGAGCAGCATGGCGAGCGCGCGGAAGAACAGCGTGAAATCGACCTGATGCGTCTCGAGCTGATCAAACAAGCCGTCGATCAACTCGGCATCGCCATCGCCCGGCTGCGTCAGCCCGAGCTTGGCGCGCATCCGTGCGAACCAGGCCATGCGAAAGCGTTCGGGAATGGCGTTGGCAAGCGCCTTCGCCTCTTCGACATCGTCCGGCCTTACCGCGTGGATGGCCGGGAGCAGCGCTTCGGCGAAGCGCGCCATGTTCCAGTGCAAGATTTGCGGCTGGCGGCCGTAGGAATAGCGTCCGTTCGCGTCGATCGAGCTGAAGACCGTGTTCACCGCGAAGCGGTCCATGAAGGCGCAAGGGCCATAATCGATCGTCTCGCCGCTGATCGCGACATTGTCGGTGTTCATCACCCCGTGGATGAAGCCGACGCCAAGCCAGCTTGCGACGAGATCGCACTGCAGGCCGATCACCCGGTCGAGCAGCGCCAGATGCGGATTGGCCGCCTCGGCAAGCTCGGGAAAATGCCGGCGCACGGCATAGTCCGACAGTTGAACGACATGGTCGGCGCCGAAATGCGCGGCGAAGAACTGAAAGGTGCCGACGCGGATATGACTGCTCGCAATGCGCGTCAGCACGGCACCGGGATGCGCCTGCTCGCGCTGGACGCGATCGCCGGTGGCCACCGCGGCAAGCGCGCGCGTCGTCGCGATGCCCATCGCCGCCATCGCCTCGGACACGAGGAACTCGCGCAGCACGGGGCCGATCGCCGCCTTGCCATCGCCGTTGCGCGAAAAAGGCGTCGGCCCCGACCCTTTGAGCTGCACGTCGAACCGCGCCCCATCGGGCGCGACGATCTCGCCGAGCAGCAGCGCGCGGCCGTCGCCCAGTTGCGGTGAGAAATGCCCGAATTGATGCCCCGCATAGGCCAGCGCCAGCGGGTTGGCGCCGCCGGGCATTTCCTCGCCCGAAAATATCCGGGCGAGCTGTGCATCGCTTGCGCCCGCCGCATCGATCCCTAACCGGTCGGCAAGCGCATGGTTGAAGATCAAGAGCGTCGGCGCCGACGGCTTCGCCGCCTCCGCGGGCGCATAAAAACCCGGCATCGCGTCGTGAAAACTATTGTCGAACGCAAAATCCATGCCCGGCTCCCTAAGGCAGCAATGTCGGTCGAAGCGCCAACGATTGCAAGCCGCAGCACAGTCGTCACCATCCTGCATTATGTCGCGAAGCCGCGTCCGTTCGCCGCGTCATCCATTTCAGTTCCCGAGATATATGATAGGGCATGGCGATCAATCCAAACGTCATGGAACAGTCATCGTTTGGTCACCCCCTGCGTATAGATGACGCCGTCCCAAGGCTGAATGCTACAAGCAGAACAACATCCAATATGAAAGAATTGGATTATCATTCGTTGACAAATACTTGTAGTGGCGAGATGGAATGACACGATCAAGATTTGGATAGGGCCGGGCACCTCCAGTGGATAGGATTGCACCAGCCTCGAAGGCCCCGCCAGTCTGGCGGGGCCTTCAACTTTTTAAAGCCCGGGCATACAAGCAAGGTTCAGGCAGCGCGCACCAAAGGGCAGCAGCCCGATCCCGAGCGCCGCGCGATTCGAAAGTGATCAATGCAAATTCTGCAGCAAGCCGCCGCCGATTATCACGGCCTCATTCTGGATATAGGCGCGGCGACGGGCCTCCCCGATGCGATGCTGCACCTGCATGCAGGAATGCTCATCTTCCTCGCGACCGCGCTCGTGGTGCGCCGGGGCCTGCATGACATATTGCCGCTCGGCATCGTCATCATCGCCGCCTGCGGCAATGAGGTGCTCGACCGGATCAATCTCGGTAACTGGAACTGGCCCGACACGCGTATGGACCTGTTCAACACGATCGTCTGGCCGCTCGCGACCCTCCTCGTCGCCCGGACCGTTCGGGGCCGCCGTTCTGCCGCCGCCGACAAGAAAGCCCCAGCCGAGCCAGTCACTGAGCCAGCCGCGGCCAACCCCGACTTTACCTGAAACACGGCGCGCCGGTCCAAGCCCGGCCCGCGAATTGGCGATTGCAGCGCGCTTCCGCATTTGCTAGCGGCCCGCACCGTGACCTCGGGTTGCCCGGTGACGGGCATGAAAAGGGAAGACCGGTCGATCCGGCGCTGCCCCCGCAACTGTAGTCCGGCGAGGTGGATGCAATCATGCCACTGGAAGCTTGTCTTCCGGGAAGGCCGCATCCCACCGCTGACCCGGCGAGCCAGGAGACCTGCCAGGGCGTCGCCGTTATCTGCACGCGGGCGGGGTGCACCGGGCGCAGGCGAGGATCCTCGCGTGACGGCAAGCCGTTACGCTGGAGGTACTCGTGAAGTCATTTTTCTGGAAATCCACCTTGTCGCTCGTGGCCGTTGCCGCAGCCTCGCCCGCATCGGCGCAGGACGCTGATCCCGATGGTTCGACGATCACCGTCGTCGGCGATCTGCTCGGCGCCGACCAAAGCAACGCCTCGGTCTCGATCATCGACGCCGCCGCCATCCGCCGCGCCCAGAACGGCACCGCCGCCGATCTGATCGCGCGGTTGCCCGGGGTCAGCATCACCCAATATGGTACGCTCGGCAGCGTATCGAATGTGCGCATCCGCGGCGCCGAGGGCGAACAGACGCTGGTCGTCATCGACGGGGTGCGCGTCGGCGACCCCTCCTCGCCGGGCGGCGGCTTCGACTTCGCCAATCTGATGCTCGGCGCGATCGACCGCATCGAGGTGCTGCGCGGCGCGAACAGCCTGCCGTGGGGCAGCCAGGCGATCGGCGGGGTTGTCGCCATCTCGACCACCGAGCCCGACGTGGTCGGCGGCGGCACGAGCGGCCGGATCGGCGCCGAATATGGCGCGCGCGATACGGCGCGGGTCAACGGCCAGCTCCGCGCCGATCTCGGCGCGTCGCAATTCGGCCTCGGCGGCGGCTATGTCCGCACCGACGGGATCAGCAATGCCGCGGTCGGCACCGAGCGCGACGGATACCGCCAATATGCGCTCAACCTCACCAACCGGACCGAGATCGGCAATACGCTGACCTTCCGCGCCTTCGGCCTGTATGCCGACAGCCGCGTCGACCTCGACGGCTTCGCGCCGCCGACCTACAGCTTCGGCGACACCGCGGAATATCAAAAGACGCGCGAACATTATGCCGCCGCCTCGGTCGAGCACCGCCCCGGCGGCAACGACAGCACGACCGGCTTCTCGCACAAGCTCGCCTTCGGCTTTGCCGACATCAACCGCGACAATTTCGACCCGGCGGCGGGCAGCGATCCGAGCTTCAAGGCGCGCGGGCGCAGCGAGCGGCTTTCGTACAGCATCGACTGGCTGACCGCGGGCAATGCAAGCGGACAGCAAGTGCGGCTGATCGCGGGCGCCGAACGCGAATGGACGCGCTCGCTGACCGCCGACGCCTTTTCGAGCGACAGCGGCCGCACCGCGACCACCGGACTGTGGGCGATGATCGTCGGGAAGCCGACCGAGACGTTGTCGCTGACCGCGGGGGTGCGCCGCGACAATCACCGCGACTTCGGCGGCGCGACGAGCCTCGCCTTCGATGCGGGGCAGAAGCTCGGCGATCATGTCACGTTGCGCGCGAGCTATCGCGAAGGCTTCAAGGCGCCGACGCTGTTCCAGCTTTCGGATACCGCAGGCGCCTACGGCAATCCCGATCTGCAGCCCGAGCGCGCCCGCGCCTATGAAGTCGGGGTCCGCATCGCTGCCGCACCGCGCGCGTTCATCGACATCGCCTGGTATCGCCGCGACACGCGCAATCTTATCGATTTCGTGAGCTGTCCCGCCGGTCCCAATCCCCTGCCCCCGATCTGCGCGACAGGCAACCGTCCCTTCGGCACTTACGACAATATCAACCGCGCGCGCGGCCAGGGAGTCGAGGTCGAGGGTGCGGTGCAGCTGTCGCCGGGCCTGCGCTTCAGCGCCAACTACAGCCTCGTCGTCGCGACCGACCGCACCCCCGGTTCGGTCTACGAGGGCAATCGGCTGGCGCGGCGCCCCAAGCATCTTGCCAATGCCGAACTCGGCTGGACGCCCGGCGGCGCCTTTGCTGGCGCCGACCTGTCGGTCGCCGCGCGCTATGCCGGCAAGAGCTTCGACGATCGCGCGAACAATGTGACGCTGGACGATTATTGGCTGGTCGATCTGCGCGCGAGCTACCCGCTCTTCGCGGGAATCGATGTCTATGGCCGCATCGAGAATCTGTTCGACACCGATTATCACACGGTGGCGGGCTATGGCACTGCGGGCCGCTCGGCCTATGTCGGGGTCCGCTGGGCCTTCTGATGCGCGCGGGAGCGGCCCTCGCGATGCTGGCGGCCCTTTCGGCCTGCCAGCCGCGCGCGCCGCTCCCCGCCCGTCACGGCATCGTCAGCATCGATTATTGCGCCGACCAGATGCTGCTCGGCCTGGTGCCCAAGGAGCGCATCCGCGCCATATCCTTCGAGGCGGCGAGCGACAGCGCCTTTGCCGCACCGCGCGCCGCGGGTCTGCCGCGGCTACGCCCGCAGCTTGAGGATATTGCGATGCTGCGCCCCGCGGTGGTCGTGCGCTCCTATGGCGGCAGCGCGAAGCTCGACCGCCAGCTCGAAGCGATGGGGATAAAGGTCGTGCAGCTCGGCTATGCGGGCACGCTCGCCGATGTCCGAAGCCAGATGCTCCGGGCAGGCGCGGCGCTCGGCGCCGGCCCGCGCGCCGCGGCGCTGGTCAAGGCCTTCGATACCGAGGTCGCCGCCGCGCACCAGGGCGGCGGGCACGCGGGCACCGCGCTTTACATCACCCCCGGCGACGTCACGACCGGCCCCGGTTCACTGGTCGCCGAGGTCATGGAAGCGGCGGGCTTCACCCCCTATCGCACCCGCCCCGGCTGGGGCAGCCTGCCGATCGAGGAGATGGTGCGCCGCCCGCCCGATCTCGTGTTCCGTGCCTTTTTCGACAGCGCGCGCTATCGGCAGGATTATTGGACCGCCTCGCGCCACCCCGTCGTGGCCGAAGCCACGCGCCATGCCCGCGATGTCGAGGTGCCCGGTGGCTGGCTCTCGTGCGGCAATTGGCTGACGGGGCACGCGGTCAAGGCGCTCGCCGATGCGCGAAAGGATATGCGATGACGCGCCTCAACCTGACCCTCGCCGCGCTGCTGCTGCTCGCCGCACTGCTCGCGCTGGCAACCGGCCCCGATGGCGTGTCGCCGACGCTATTCGCCGATTGGCTCGACGGGCATGACCCCGCCGCGACGATCATCCTTGCCGACATCCGGCTGCCGCGCGTGCTCAGCGCCGCGGTCGTCGGCGCGTCGCTCGGCCTCTGCGGCGCCGCGCTGCAGGGGCTGACGCGCAACCCGCTCGCCGAACCCGGAATCCTCGGCGTCTCGGCGGCGGCGACGCTCGGGGCGACGCTGACGCTCTATTTCGGGCTCGCGGCGCTATTTCCCTGGGCGCTTGCCCTTGGCGCCATCGCGGGCGCCGCGCTCGCGACCCTGCTCCTCGCCTCGGCGGCGGTGCGGACGCAGGGCATGGCGAGCCTGATCCTTGTCGGCGTCGGCCTCTCGAGCCTCGCGGGCGCGCTGATGGCGCTGATCCTCAACTTCGCGCCCAACCCCTTTTCGCTCTCCGATCTCGTCAACTGGACGCTCGGGTCGGTCGCCAACCGGTCGCTCGCCGATCTCGCGATGACAGCGCCGCTGATCCTCGTCGGCGCGCTATTCCTGTTCGCCCAGCGCGCGAACCTGTCGCTACTCACGCTTGGCGAGACCGCTGCCGCCGCGCATGGCCTCGACGCCCGCCGCACCCGCATCGCGATCGTCGCCGGAACCGGAATCGCGACCGGCGCTGCGGTGGCGCTCGCCGGCGCGGTCGGCTTCGTCGGGATCGTCGCGCCGCATCTGGTTCGCCCGTGGACGGGGCACGATCCGGGGCGGACCCTGGCGCCTTCGGCGTGGCTGGGCGCGCTGCTCCTCGTGCTTGCAGATCTCGTCGTGCGTATTCTGCCAACCGACAATGAGCTGCGCCTCGGCGTCGTCGCCGCGCTCGCGGGCGCGCCGATGTTCACGCTCATCGTGCTGCGCCGCGGCCGTGGAGGTGCGCATGACTGACGATCTGATCATCGAGGCGCTGCGCGTCGAGGCGCAGGGTACCCCCCTCATCGCCGACATCAGCGCCCGCTTCGCACCGGGACAGTTGACCGCGATCGTCGGCCCCAATGGCGCAGGCAAATCGACGCTGCTTCGCGCGATGGCGGGCGTCGTGCCGACGCAGGGCACGATTCGCATGGGCACCGCCGACCTCACCGCACTGCGCCCCGCCGAACGTGCGCGGCGGCTTGCCTATCTGCCGCAGGTGCACGAACTCGCCTGGGATATCAGCGTCGCCGATATGGTCGCGCTCGGCCGCTTTTCCTATGGCGCTGCGCCGGGCCGACTCTCGGCCGAGGACAAGGCAGCCGTCGACCGCGCAATGGCCGCCACCGGCTGCACCGATCTGGCCCACCGCGGCGTTACCAGCCTGTCGGGCGGCGAGGCGGCTCTCGCCTGCCTCGCACGCGTCCTTGCCGCCGAAACGCCGGTCCTGCTCGTCGACGAACCGGTCGCGGCGCTCGATCCCGCCAATCAATATCGCGTGATGGAATGCCTTGCCTCGCTCGCCGCCGACGGCCGCACGGTCGTCGCGGTGCTCCACGACCTGTCGCTGGTCGCGCAATTTGCCGACACGTTAATGTGGTTGGTCAGCGGCGCCATGGTAGCGCAAACGAGCACCACTCGCGAGGCATTTATAAAACATGTGCCCGAAGTGTTTTCGATAACACCTTCGTTTGCAAATGAGAGTTGCAAAACAATCTATTTTTCAGAACGAGCTGAAATTCGATAGCACGGCCATTAGAACGTTTTATTTCTTAATGCCACAAGCAACCCAAAATGGAGCAGTTTCTCGAAAACGAATGTCTGACAAACCGCACGCCTCCATCATCTGCTGGATTTGACATCTCGAAAACCTTTGCTCGAGCCTAGTCCCGAATCGATCAAGTGCATCGGTGCGCATGGTGTAAAAGCTCTGGTCGCGATAAAAGCTCAAAGGCATCGCCTCCACATCAAAATTCATCTTCTGCATTATCATGGCGATACGGGCCAGCGGCCAATAGACAATGCATGCGAGAATATTAGTCATAGACTTTCGCACCATAAACGGCATTCTACTTATAATTTGGCGCGCAAAGTCACTCACCCTCCAAATAGCTCTAAACCAAACCGGACGATCGTCAAACGCATAGTATAGATAGACTAAAAACGGCGCTCCCGTTTTCAGTTTTGCGACGCAAGAGCGCATTGCGGCTTCGGTATCAGGGATGTGATGAAGCACACCAAGAGAATATCCAAAATCTTGGCTCGCGTCAGGTAAAGGGATATTATCTACGCCAGCATTGTGAAATTCGACACCGATGAATGCGCCAAGGGCCTGCTTGGCGATGTGCAACGCCTTTTTGGACGGATCAATGCAATGAAGCGTTCCTACCCGGGTCGCAACGCCCCTCGCCCACCGACCAGACCCACACCCCAAGTCGAAGCCAGAAGCATCAGCGGGAAGCGCCTCCCACGGAAAAATGGCAAAATATCCTTCAAAGAGTTGACGCCATTCTGCCTCGTCTAGCGCCGTCTGATCGAAAGCCGCCCATTCTTCTCCAAACCCTTCAACCGTTTTTTGGTCAATATTCTGCGCAGACAAATGCTTAGGCATCAGCAAGAGAACTCCAGAATCGAGGCGGCGTGCGCAAAGCCTTTTGGGGGCGACGAAAACGCAGCACATCTTGAGCGCCAAGAAAAATTTAAATGCTTCAAAATTTGATGCGTTATCATTTGCGTCGGCCTGTCCTCTAATATGACACTTGATTCTCTTGCCGCTGTCCCATCCCGCCCGGGTTTTGTCCAGCGCGGCGGCTCAGGCGAATAAGCTCTCGCTGAAGTCGAATATATTCATCGCCTGGAGAACCGCAGCGAAAGCCAGGCAGTTGACTCGACGATTTTGCCGATGGAATTATATGTCCACCTAAATGTTGAGGGTAAACAATTCCGATGAAAGTGTTGGTCACCGGCGGGGCGGGTTATATCGGCAGCCACACACTTGTCGCGCTCCTGGCGGCGGGTCATGAAGTCTGCGTCTTCGACAATTTTTCGAACAGTTCGCCCGTCGCGCTCGCCCGCGTACGCCAACTGACGAATCGCGATATCCGCCTGGTAGAAGCAGATATCTGCAACGGGGACGCGTTGATGCAAGCGACTACAGAATTTCGACCAGACGCCGTGATACATTTTGCGGGCCTCAAAGCAGTGGGTGAATCAAGTGAAAACCCGTTGCTATATTACGCTAACAACGTTGCAGGGTCAGTGAACCTTCTCGCGGCCATGGACGCTGCTGAGTGCCACAGGATTATTTTTTCTTCATCCGCAACAGTTTACGGCAGGGCCCAGTATCTCCCCTTCGACGAACAGCATCCTGTGCATCCCACCAATCCATATGGCCGCACGAAAGCGATAGTGGAGGAGTTGATCCGGGACTGGGCAGCAGCGCACCCCACCGCCTCGGCGGTTCTGCTTCGCTATTTCAATCCGGTTGGCGCCCATGATTCTGGCCTAATCGGAGAAGATCCGAGAGACATACCGAACAATCTGATGCCGTTCGTTGCGCAAGTTGCGGTCGGACGCCGGGCCAGCCTGGCAATATTTGGTGACGATTACAATACGCGCGATGGTACCGGCGAGCGCGATTATATTCATGTCGTTGATCTCGCTAACGCCCATTTGGCCGCTCTCGACTACAGCGAGAAGGGACCATGCTGCGAGGTGGTCAATGTTGGAACCGGTCGCGGTATCACGGTAAAGGAGTTGGTCGCTGCATATGAGCGTGCCTGCGGACGAAATATTCCAGCGCAGATCGCTCCCCGCCGCCCAGGCGATGTCGCAAGCAGCTATGCAGCAACGGCCAAGGCCGAACGACTCCTGGGCTGGCGAGCAGCGCTCGATATCGACGCGATGTGCACCAGTAGCTGGCGATGGCAATCTAACAATATTGAAGGCTATGGCGACGCGTCGGCCGGCTAAATGCGATTGGATCAAGCGCTCACCTGATGACATGACGGAGCCGCCGTTGGGCGAGATAGCGCACCCCTCCGCCGCAATATGCCCTTGGTCACGATATTTGCTCGTACCGCCGACCTGCGTCGAGCAGCTAAACCTTTACAAGAAGCTCGTTCGGCGGAATGCGTTTCGCTTCGTTTGGCGAGACTTTGAAGCCTGTCGCCGCTGTCCGCCATCATAATGTTGTGCGATGTCGTCCAGGATCCGTTCGCGAAGGACGATGTGCCCGCCCTTCGCGAGCGATCACGCTGAAAAGAAATGCATGTCAAACCATTTCGCGCGGAGCATACCAGCGTCGGGAGCGGCAATCCTGCGACTCAGGAAGGTCAAACCTGCGGTGTTTCCATACCCCGCAGTCTCGCCAGTTCTATCGTGCTCCGCTATGACGCCACAAAAGGCATACCCGCACAGATGATACGGCCCACGGACTTCCGCCAGCGGGGCGACACTTCGCTCCAGCTTTTGCAGCGCTTTCTCGACGCGCTCGGCAATGGCATCGATGGCGAGCTAGACGGCGACTATGTCGTGCCGTCACAATTGCTGCTTCGTTGGAAATCGAACTTCACGCTGAACGGCAACGGTTACCGGATTACTCTTGCAGACGGCGCGGCAACCGGATGGGGCGGATCCGCACTTTATGTCGTCGGATGCCACGACTTCCTGATTGTGGACATGATCTGCGACGGAAATCGAGATAAGCGGATCCCGGCGGAAGATCCAGCGCATGTGATCGTGGTCGACAAATGCCATCGCTGGACTTTCCGGAATGTCCAGGCAGTCAATGGAACCTGCGACGGCTTCCTGATCTACGCGGGCACCGAGGGGAACGGCACCGGTCCGAACGGCGCGTTCTCCACGGCCGACGTCCCGTCTCGCTGGAGCCTCGAAAACTGTGCGGCGCTGAATAATTTCAGGCAGGGACTTTCAGTTATCGAAAGCGTCGAAGCCTCAATCGAGGGCGGTCGCTTTGGCCTGACCCACGGACTTTGGGACAGCGGCAACGGCCCCTGCGCAGGCATAAACCTTGAACCCGACGACCTGCCGTCGCGTCCCCGCGATCGCATACGCAACATCGCGATACGCAATGTACTCTTTGATGGCAATCAGGGACCGGGACTATTGATCACACGCGTCAACGGGGTGCGAGAGATAGACGTCGTCGATTGCATATTCGATGACAACAAAAGGGCCGCGATCGAATCTTTCGGCGACGATGTGGCAATCATGAGGCCGAAAATCCGTAATTGGTCGGGCCAACCCTACACGAGTCGCGCCGACGCCCCGCCAAAGCGCGGATCGATCGATATCGGCTATGGCGCCGGTCCGACGCGAATCGTCGATCCGGCATTCGAGTGCGTAGACAATGGCGCGTCCGACCGTCACCCGTGCATCTATGTCCACGGCGGTGCCGCCGCGGGCATCGTGATCCGCGGGATCCGATCAGACGGCAGCGCATCCTTCATCTGCGGTGCTCATGCGCCGCAGATTCAAGTCAGCCATAGCGTAATCGACCTGCATGCGGCCAACCGCCCCAACGCTTTTGTCTTCTTGGGCGACTATGCGGTGTTCGAACACATGATGCTACTTGGCGTTTATGAAAGCGCTGCCTACTTTGGCGGCAAGGCGCCGCGTATCCAAAATAACAAGTTTTTTGTGCGCGTAGCGACGCCAACCGTCTATGTCATCTCCGCATGGGATGCCACTGCGCCAGATTTGCGCGAGAATCTCATCGAATTCGACAAGCCTGTTGCGGCGAAGAGCATTTCGGTCGGGCAAAACGCAACGGTGATGGGCACCAAGGTCATCAACAGTATGAGCGACCGCCTATTTGATTCGCGTGGCATACCTCGCCTTGCCTCGGGAAACGCCCATGTCGCGCGCCGATCGCGTACGCCCCCCTGAACAGACGCGATAGTTTCCAAAGAGCTAAGGGTGGATTGAACGCATCACTTGTTGAACGTCTATGGCATTGCTTTTACAGGAACCAAAGTATTTGTCGTGCCGTTCTGCTTGCGGCGCGCAACCTTTGTCGGGGCCTCTCTGGCAGCCCCCCGAGATCGCGCCTGCGAGGATTTGCCCGTACGATGACATTTCGAGACTATGACTATTGGCGCCGCCTGCGGAAGCAGACCCTGAATTTCATCGGTGATCGTCCGCGCGTCCAGCGCCAGGCTGCAGCTGTCATGATCGATGGCGTACTTTGCCTCATGGCCGTGTGGATCGCCTTTTCGCTCCGGCTCGGCGTGTGGGAACTGTTCTCGCGTCCGATTGCGAGCTTCGCCGCCTGCGCGTTGCTTTTTTGGTATCCTATCGCGTGGCGATCGGGCGTGTATCGTTCGCTGATCCGCTATTCGGGCTCGCGTACGGTGGCGGACCTCGCGGTCGCGTGCGGACTCCTGATGATTCCGCTTCTCGTGGTGTGCGTGCTGTTCCGACTCCCCGACGTGCCGCGTACGCTCAGCGTGTTGCATCCGATCATCTTCCTGCTGCTGCTCGCCGCAAGCCGCATCGCCATTCGATTCGCATTGCTTGACTTGTTGAAGGTCGTCGATGTTAATGCGCGACGCATGCTCGTTTACGGCGCGGGGCGCGCCGGCCAGCAGCTGGCGCTGTCGCTGCGCCACGAGCCGAAGGTGGATCTTGTCGGCTTCGTCGATGACGACGCCCGGCTTGACGGCCAGCGGCTCGACGGCGTACGGGTTTTTGGGTCTTTCCGGCTGCGCCAAGTGCTCCAGGATACCGCCGCCGACGAAGTTCTGCTGGCGATTCCCAGCGCGTCGCGCGCGCGACGGCGCGAGATTATCGAAGAGTTGCAGGGTGAGGACGTCTATGTCCGGTCGCTCCCCAGCCTGACCAACGTCATCGATGGCAGCATCACCGTCAGCGATCTGCGCGAGATCCAGATAGAGGAACTGCTGGGCCGCGAAGCGGTGGCGGCAAACGAATTGCTTATGAGTCGGACAATTGTTGGGAAACGCGTTCTCGTCTCGGGTGCCGGTGGCTCGATCGGCAGCGAGCTCTGTCGTCAGATGGTTCGCTGTCGCCCGGCGCGGCTTGTGCTTCTTGAGCAGAGCGAGTTCGCACTCTATTCAATAGAACGCGAGCTCGATGCGATGATGCGCGCACTGGGCGAAACTGTTCCGCTCGAGCTTGAACTGGCGAACGTCTCCGAACGCTCGGCGATGCGTCGCGTATACAATCGGCATCGCCCCGAAACAGTGTTCCATGCTGCCGCCTACAAGCATGTTCCCCTCGTCGAGGCGAATCCGATTTCGGGCTTGCGTAACAATATTATGGGAACGCTGTACAGCGTCGAGGCGGCCGAAGAATTTGGGGCGACCAATTTCACATTGATAAGCACGGACAAGGCGGTGCGGCCGACGAATATCATGGGTGCGTCGAAGCGCGTTTGCGAGTTGATCCTGCAGGCGCGCGCCGCCAACCCGGACGTGGGGACGATCTTCAGCATGGTGCGATTCGGCAATGTTCTGGGTTCCAGCGGGTCAGTCGTACCGTTATTCAAAGCGCAGATTGCAGCTGGCGGACCGCTGACGCTGACGCACCGCGAAATCACGCGTTATTTCATGACTATTCCTGAGGCCGCGCAACTCGTCATTCAGGCGAGCGCAATGGCAAAGGGGGGCGAGGTGTTTGTACTCGACATGGGGGAACCGGTTCGGATCGCAGACTTGGCGCGCGCGATGGTCCGGCTTTCGGGGCTCAACATACGCGACGCCGATCACCCCGATGGCGACATCGAGATCGTCGAGACAGGGCTGCGGCCGGGTGAGAAGCTTTATGAAGAGCTACTGATCGGCAATAATCCCGAACCTACGAACCACCCCCGGATCATGCGGGCGCGCGAGCGATTGCTGCAATGGCCCGAACTCGACGCGATGCTGAAGGAACTCGACACCACCATTCGCGGGACCGGCGACGCCGTTGCGGCGATGCAGATTATCGGTCGTCTTGTTCCAGAATACGCCGCAGGCGGCCAGTGGGCTACTCTCCTTGGCGATCATCATGTCAAAAGCGTCGAATAGTCGGGCCAGGCGATAGCGGTTGACACGCCGCGGCACGGCTGGTTGGACGCCCATTGCCCGTCACCTCGGCTGCCGTTCCGATCGTCCAGCCTTCGAAGAAGCATAATGACAATCGCCTCTTTGCGTCCCTATGATTTCATTGTCACCGGAGCCTCTGGGAATGTGGGTCGGCATCTTGTGCCGTTACTCGCACGCGGGGGCCGTACTGTGCTCGCTGTCGGTCGCGACCTCGATACGCTGCGTAAGTTGTTTACCGATCAGCCTCACGTGGAAGTCGCTAGCTATGACGCGCTCGCGGGACTGACTGCGTGCGACACCCTTGTCCATCTCGCCGTCCGCAACAACGACACGCGTGGATCGCTCGCCGATTTCATCGAGGTAAACGTCGATTTCGCGATGCGGATCGCAAATGAATTTAAACGCATGAACGGCCGTCGCTTTCTCAATATTGCATCAATCCTCTCGCTCGACGAAGACGACCAGTCGCCCTATGCGGTGAGTAAAGCGATGGGAGTACAGGCGATCCGTGAGTTGGTCGGGAAGCGGCTCGACAACGTCCACATCGGATATTTCCACGATGGCGGCTATTTTGGCGAAAAGCTGCGCATGCTCGCAGCGTTCGGTCCCGCGGTGGGCAGCGCCTTTTTCGCAATGTTCAAGATGCTCAAGCCCACCACCTCGGCACAAAGCCTCGCGGATTATGCACTCGGGCCGGCGCATGCTCTGCCTCATCCCGAAATCCTGACCGACGATCTTTCGGATGCTTTGCTCTATCGCGCATTGACCCGCATGCTGGACATTGGCGTAGCGCTGGCAATCATGCTGCTCTTGGCTCCGGTTTTTGCTGCGATCTGGGTCGCCATCCGACTCGATAGCCCGGGTCCCGCAATTTTCGCGCAGGAGCGCGTTGGCGCCGCGCAAGCACCTTTCACCCTGTATAAGTTCCGGACGATGAAACACGGTACCGCCTCGGCCGGAACGCACGAGGTCAGCGCGAGCGCGGTTACCCGGCTTGGCGCTTTCCTCCGCAGGACGAAGCTCGACGAGCTGCCGCAGGCCATCAACTTGCTGCGCGGAACGATGACGCTCGTGGGGCCCCGCCCTTGCCTTTACTCACAGACCGAGCTCGTGGAAGCGCGCGAAGCGCTCGGTGTTTACACATTAAAGCCCGGTATCACCGGCTATGCCCAGATACGTGCAATCGATATGAGTCAGCCGCTTGTGCTGGCGCGGGCCGACTATCGATACAAGATGCTGCGATCTTTGCTGCTCGATCTTCGCATCATCCTTGCGACTGCGCGCGGACGCGGCGGCGGCGACCGTGTCGCGGCGCCTGATCGGCCCTGACCCGATGACACCCCTCCGCAATACGATCCTCTTCTTCGTCGGCGACGCCCCCTTCTTCGTGTCGCACCGGTTGAATCTGGTCGAAGGCGCGATCGCGGCCGGCTATGAGGCGGTCGTTGCCTGTCCCGCCTCACCGGCGGTGGCGACGATCGAGGCGTGCGGGGCCCGCTGGGTCGAGTGGAAGATCGATCGCAGCGGTATGGCGATAATGGCCGAAATTCGAACCTTCACCAGCGCATTTCATATCGCTCGGAGCACAGCCCCTGCGGTTATCCACGCGATCGCGCTCAAATGTATCCTCCATGCGGGAATCGCCTCGCGGATTCTTGGTATTCCGATCGTCGGTGCCGTGTCGGGGCTCGGCTATGTCTATACGGGTGCGACAACGCGGTCGAAGGCGATGCTGCGCCGCCTTATCAACCGGTTCATGAACCTCGGACTCAACCGCCGCGACGCCAGCTTCATCTTTCAGAACCGCGACGACGCCCGGATGGTCCAATTTGCACGACTCGACAAGGCGACCATTTACATGATTGGCGGCTCCGGCGTTGATCTTGGCGCGATCCCAATGCACCCTCATCCTGCTGACTCAACCACCATCGTGGGCCTCCCGGCCCGCCTGCTCCGCGACAAAGGTGTATATGAATTTGTCGAAGCCGCCACGCAAATTCGCGACCGCGGCCACAATGCCCGTTTCATTTTGATCGGCGATCCCGACCCGATCAATCCGACCTCGGTGACGCCGGCTGAACTCGATGCCTGGGTTGCCGACGGCGCGATTGAATGGCGGCCCTATACGCGAGACATTGCGTCGATGCTGGCGGCGCTCCACATCGTCGCCCTCCCCTCTTATCGCGAGGGATTTCCCAAGACGATCATAGATGCATCGGCTGCGGGGCGCGCGTCGGTAACGAGCGATGTTCCGGGATGCCGCGATGCGATCATCGACGGGGTTACCGGACTTCTTAGTCCGGCCAAGGATGCCGCGGCGCTTGCAAACACGCTCGAACGGCTGATTCTCGACCGCGATCGCTGTGTTGCTATGGGAAAAGCCGCTCGACAACACGCTGAGGCCTTCTTCGACATCCGCGATGTGACCATGCGGCATCTTGAAATCTACCGCGAAACCGAAAATCGCCGCCGCTGAACGTTTGGATATGCAGCCGGACGATGCCACACCGAATTTCAAGCGGTCGATTGAGCGTCCAGCCACGCCTGGAACATCAATATGTCCCACACATAATAGTGCATTCGGCGTCGGCCGCTACGCGTATCGGACCATAGGCGGCCGATCGCATCGGCGTTGAAATAACCTTCGCGCTTCAGGCGGTCGGGCGCCAACATGTCGTCGGCCCACGATCGAAGCGGGCCTCGCAGCCAGTGTTCGATCGGAACACCGAATCCCATCTTGGGCCGCTCCATCATTTCGCGCGGGACATAACGATAAAGCAACTGACGAAGTGGCCACTTCGCTTCACCGCCGCGCAGCTTGTATTTCAGCGGGAGGGAAAGCGCGAATTCGACGACGCGATGATCGAGCAGCGGCACGCGCGATTCCAGACTGACCGCCATGCTAGCTCGATCCAACTTCACCAAAATGTCGTCGGGAAGATAGGAGCGCATATCGAGATACATCATCCGGTCGCGAAAATCGCCCTGGGCGGGCCAATCGTGGTCGGGCGTCGTGAGAATTGTAGGTGGTTCATGCGCGCCCGGCACCAGCGCGGCCGGGTCCTTTGAATGCGAAACGAGCGAGCGATAGAAATCCTCAGCCTGTTCGACATCCAGAATGTCGGCCACCTTCAGCAACCGGTCGCCGACCGCCATCTTGCGCAGCCGCGCGGGGGCCATCTTCATGGTGCCGTCGATGAGATCCGCCGGGGTCAGGCGCAGCGCGCCCGCGGCCAGCTTGCGAACCGCGCGTGGCATTCGGCCGAGGCGCCGCCATATATCGTAGCCCTGCGTATAGCGCGTATAACCGCAGAAAAGTTCGTCGCCGCCATCGCCCGATAAACTGACCGTGACCTCAGACCGGGCGAGTCGACTGACCAGCAGCGTTGGCATCTGCGAGGAATCGGCGAAGGGCTCGTCCCAATGGTGAGGCAGTATCGGGATCTGGTCGAGCGCGTCCTGCGGCGTTACATAAAGTTCGGTATGATCGGTGCCGAGGTGCGCCGCGACCCGCTTCGCATGATGGGCTTCGTCATACTCCTCTTCGGAAAAGCCGATCGAGAACGTCTTTACCGGGCGCGCCGATTGGCGCTGCATCAACGCGACAACCGTGCTCGAATCATAGCCGCCCGATAGAAAGGCGCCGAGCGGAACGTCGGCCGCCATCCGCATGCCGACCGCGTCGAGCAGCAAATCTTCGAGCGCGTCGACGGCGGCGTCGGGCGCCCCCGCAAATGGCTGCGCGCGCCCGTTCTGCGCCTTTTCGGCAATGTCCCAAAAGGCGACCGGGTCGGGCAGCTGGTCGTCGTCGAGGCCGATTTCCAGACAGTGCGCAGGCGGCAGTTTGGCGATCCCGCGATAGATCGAATAGGGGCCGGGCACATAATTGTGGCGCAGGAAAAGCGTCAACACGTCGCGATCAACCTCGCCCTGCCACGCGGGATGCTGGCGCAGCGCCTTAAGCTCCGAACCGAACAGCAGCGTCCCACCCTGCAGGCCGTAATAAAGCGGCTTTTCGCCCATGCGGTCGCGCGCGAGGAACAGCTTGCGTTCGCCCCGATCCCACAGCGCGAGCGCGAACATTCCGTTCGCGCGCTCGAGGGTGCCGACAACGCCCCACTTGGAAAAACCCTGGAGCAGCGTCTCAGTATCCGAATGGCCGCGCCATGCGATCGGGCCTGCCGCCTCCAACTCGCGACGGAGGTCGAGGTGGTTATAAATCTCGCCATTATAGCTTAGGACATAGCGACCGTCGTGGCTCGCCATCGGCTGATGTCCCGCGGGCGACAGGTCGATGATGGCGAGCCGGCGGTGCGCCAGCGCGATCCCCGCCTCGCCATCGACCCAATAGCCATCGCTGTCGGGGCCCCGATGCGCGATCGTATCGGCCATCCGCCGCAGCACCGCCTCGCCGTCGGCAAATCCGCCCCGGTCGAGGAACCCCGCAAAACCACACATCAAACGTCTCTTTTCATCATCGAATCATAGAGTTGGGTATAGGCATCGACAGTAGCCCGCAGGCTGTAGCCGGCCTCGATCCGCGCCCGAGCCGCTTTGCCGATTTCAGCGCGGCGCGCAACATCCATCCGCGCCAGGTCGCTTATCGCCGCGGCCATCGCCGCAGGGTCGCCGCGCGGGACGATCCGCCCATGTCCATCGATCAGCCGCGCACAATCACCAACGTCGGTGGCGATGCACGGCAGGCCGCTCGCCATCGCCTCCCCCACCACGTTCGGAAACGCCTCGCTTATCGACGACAGGCAGAAAAAGTCCATCGCGGGCAAGATCGCCTCTATATCGTCGCGCGGCCCCAGCGCATGAAACCGCTGCGGCGGCAGCGCGGCGAACAGCGGTGTCAGCGCTGCATTGTCGCGTGCCAGTCCGTCGCCGACCATGACGAAATGCAACTGCGGATTCTCTGCCATCGCGATCGCGGCCGCTTCCATGAAGGCGGGCACATCCTTGAGCGCGTGAAACCGCCCAACGAATCCCGCCAGCGGCGCGGCATCGCCAATGCCGAGCGCGGAGCGCAGCGCCGCGCGGCGATGCACGTCGGGTTTCCATCGCCCGGTATTAAAGCCGTTAGGAATTACGCGGCCGTGCGCTGGGGCGAACCCGAGTGCCTCGTGGTGCGCACGCGCCTGATGGCTGTTATAGAGGATCGCATCGGGTCGGCCGGACAGCCCTTTCAGGGCCCGAATGATCCATTGCGTTGCCAGCTTTTCGTCCCGCAAATCATAAAGCGACTGGCGGATATTCCACGCCAGGCCGACCGGCCGGCCCGCCATCGCGGCGGCGGCCGTTGCAATCAGGTTGCCGTGCGGCATCCATCCTTGGACGATGTCGGGACGCTTGCGCCGTGTCAGGGTCCGAATGCGGACGAGTGCGCCGGGAAGTCCGGCGACGCCCGGCATGTCGAACGCCGCGACGGCGACGCCCCGCTGCCTCAGCAGCGGCCCGTAGTGACCGTGGTCCGCGAGCGAGACGACGCTATGGACAAATCCGGCATCCGGACCCGCCGCGGCCAGGTTGAACAGCGACCGCTCGGCCCCCCCGGATCCGAGGCCGGTGATGATGTGAAGCACATGTCGCACCGGGCAGGATTACCCCGCAAAGCCGTTGAAATAATAGATCCATTGCGCGACCATGTAGATGGAAAGCGCCGGAATCGCGAATGACTTCAACGACGGTCGAGCAAGGAAAATCGTGGCGATGACAAAGGGGTATCCGAGGGCCAGAAAGCGTTGGGAATAGCCGCCGGTAAACACATTCACCGTCACCAACGACAGAATGAATAGCGAAAACCGGCCTTCGACCGAACGGAAGGTGTGCCGAAAATCGAGAAGAAACAGGCCGAGGAGCCCGACCCAGAAGCTGAGATAGAGGGGGCTGGCCGCAAGGTCGAGATACTCGGCGCGGCGGTCGCCGATCAGGTTGAGGAGAGTTTCCCGCAACGGCCCGATCGCCAGCCCCATGACGACGCCGGCGCCCAAGACGAGGGCAAGGCGAACTTCCAGCGGCCAGCGCGACAAACGCCCGCCTTCGTCAGCGGTCATGATACATAGAATGTAGATTGCCAGAAAAATGACCATTGTCGTGTGGATCGTCGCGGCAAAAAGGCATAGCGCGATCGCGATATAGGTCGACCGCCGGAAAAACAGGTAGACGAGATAAAGGATGCTGATCGCCAACGCGGAACGAAGCTGCGAATAGGCCAGTTCGAAAACGAGAGGATTGGCCAAGAAGACCAACGGAAGCAGCCCGCCGCGGCGGTAGACAATTAATGCCGCTGTGACGAGAAAAAGCGTCGATATGATCTGAAAAATAGTTTCATAGTCAACAGGGAGTCGGCCGTCTTCCAGAAGCTTCATCAGAAACCACCAAGAATATTCGGACGTGAAATAGTCGACGTAACTATTGAAATGAAAATAGTTCAAAAGATTATCTCTATAAATAATCTTTTGAATATAGACCTCCCTATCAATAAGAACGCCGCGCGTTCCAGACAGAATAATGTCCGGCCATGGTAGCAAGGAAATTATAACTGCCAATATGAGGGGTAGAATATAGTATCGGTAATCAGTCGGAAGAGTCCCTTGATAATGTGATCGATTGTTCATATGAGGACTACCAATTAATTATTTATAACCCAAGGCACTGAAATGAAAATATTATTTCTGGTATCTTCAATGCAGGGAGGCGGTGCAGAACGGGTGGCGGCGCTGCTCGCTAATGCGTGGACGGCGCGCGGACACGGCGTTACCTTGATGCCGACTTTTTCGGCGCGCGGGGAGTGCGTCTATCCATTGTCAGCGGCAGTTCAACTCGATTTTCTCTCCGATCATTGCGAGCCGGCCGCCGGACGGCTAAGCCGGCTCATGATGTTGCGCCGGTTTATAAGGAGCCTCGGCCCCGATGTCATTGTTTCATTTCTACCTCATGTGAACGTCGCGGCGATTCTGGCCGCGATGGGAACCCGGGTGCCCGTCATCGCTTGCGAACGGACCTACCCCCCCCTTCTCGCGCCGCCTCTACCCCGCTCCTATCGCCTTTTGCGTCGCCTGACCTACCCGTTCGCTGCGGCGCTGGTCGCGCAAACGCAGGGTACGGCGGACTGGCTGCGACGACACGTACCGCGGAGTCAGATAGCGATTATCGCAAACCCAGTGCTGCTGCCGATGACGGACGCGGAGCCTGCTGTTCCGCCGTCATTGCTGGCCGACACATCCACGCGCATACTTCTCTGGGTTGGTCGAATGGACGCCGGGAAACGGCCCGAGCTCGCAATTGACGCCTTTGCTTCGCTGGCGGATCAATATCCCGATTGGACACTTGTCATGTTAGGCAACGGCCAATTGAAGTCAGCGTTGCAGGCCTCGGTTTCGGCGAGGGGATTGGAGGAAAGGATATATCTGCCTGGGTTCGCCGGCAATCTCGGCGTTTGGTACGAGCGCGCCGACATCTATATCATGTCGTCGAGCTTCGAAGGGTTTCCCAACAGCCTTCTCGAAGCCATGGCGCACGGCTTGGCTTCGGTGGCGTTCGATGTTCCGACCGGCCCCGCGGAGCTCAGCCATAATGGCCAACGTCTTCTGCTGCTTCCCGACAACGATCAGACCGCGCGGCTTTCGAGCGCGCTGCGATCACTCATGGCCGACGCGGGCCAACGCAAAAACCTGTCTGACCGCGCCCGCGAGGTCACAACTACCTACTCGCTCGACCGAATTCTGGCCCAGTGGGCGGAGTTGCTCGCGGGCGTCACGGGCGATCAAGTCCGCGGCGACCAGCACTCGTCATAAAGGAAGCTGAGAAATCCGGCAGGCCATGCGAGCAGTTTCAACAGCCATCCCCCGACGCTCTTCGGCGGAAAGCCATCTTTTCGTCCGCCCCGCCGTATGTGCCAAGCATAGCGCGTATGGTTCGCCGCGATCTTGAGAACCTCGATCGGCGCCCGAAAGAACCAGCGCCAGTCGTGCGTCAGAAACTCCGCAGTGTAATAGCCGCGCCCGACCGCCATGCTGCGCATCTTCGTCACCGTATTGCGGCTGTTGATGATCGAATCCTGTTCGACATGATAGGTCAGAACGGCCTTGTTGATATAGCGCGTCTTGTAATGGCGCGCGATCGCGTTCCAGACGACGCCTTCGGGAACGAGGCCCTCGATAAATTCGGGAAAAGGAAATTGACGAAGGACATCGACGCGCTGGAAGCCCGACTTGTCGCCCCGGATACCGTCGCATAGTGTCGATTCCACGGGATTGCTGTCATAGGGGCTGCGGGGGTAAATGTCGCCAAAGACCGTTCCGTTCTCATAGGCACATAGCCCCGTTATGCCGACGTAGGCGGTCCGTTCTGCATCGGGGATTGCAAGCCATTCCTCATGAAGAATCCGCAATGCTTGCGGCAACGCGGCATCATCGCTATCCCAGCAAGCCAACAACTCTCCGCGCGCTTCGCGAATGCCATAGTTATAGGCGGTCTTTTTGTGGCCGTGCGACTGATAAAAATAGCGAATCGGGAAATCGGCCTCGCACGCCCACCCTTCCACCAATTCGCGCGTATAGTCGATCGATCCGTCGTCGACGATCACCCATTCGAAATCCCGAAACTCCTGCGCGACGATACTGGCATATAGCCGCGGCAGCGTATGCGCGCGATTGTAGGTGGGAGTGAAGATGGTGAAACGCGGGTTCGGCACGGCGTGGCTCAGGCCACTTTCACATCGCGATGCACCGCGACGATCATCTGATAAAAGCCAGGGTTGAACCGCGCGACCGGTCGCACTTCGAGTCGTTCGCCGAAAAGTGTCCGCAACAGAAATCCTGAATAACGGCCAAGCCGCGATTCGCCGAATTCGAAATTTCTTTCGACCGAAACGAAATCATAGCCCATACCGGCCAAGAGATTGGCGACCTCGGATCCCTTGGGTCCGAAATCGCTCGGCGACAGTTCGAACATTATGACGGGATGGTTCGCCGCGATGACCGCCGTCGCGCCCCGAAGAATCCGTGCCTCGAACCCTTCGGTGTCGATCTTGATGAAACCGATACGGCCGAGCGTCCGGTTGAGCACGAAGCTGTCGAGCGTTGCCAGCGGCACGCCTGTGCCCGGCACGGTATCCGGCCCACAGACCTCTATGAAAGTGCCGCCCATATTGGTCGGATTTTCGTGAAGCGTTCCGACGACGTCGGCGTCCGACAGGCCTTGCCGGTGCGGAATAACATTTGCCGCCTGCGCCGCGTTGAATTTCAGAAGTTCGAACGTCCGCGGATTGGGTTCGAATGAATGAACCTCGCGGAAATATCTTGCGAAGAAGATCGAGTGGTTGCCGATGTTCGCACCGACGTCAAGCGCCACCGATTCGCCCATATCCTCCACGAAACCGCCAAGCCACCCGAAAGCTGCGCACAGATAGTCATCCTCGTAACGACCATCAATGTTGATGACGTGCCCGATATGGTCGTGCGAAAAGATCGCCATCTGCGGATAGCCCGCAGTATGATGTTCGCGCGCCAGTTTGTGCAGCTTCCGATTGGTCACGAAACGCGATACTTTCGCCAATCCTTGGCTCGACGATCGGAAACTGTGGAGCGACTTGGTCACATTTAATCCTCTAATGAAACGGTACATTGAACGGGACTGCTGCCGCGATTCTATTCAGGCTGTGGGCAGCCGCCTCATGCCCGGCCGCCACGGGCCTTACCAAAGCTCACCATGCCGCCAAACACCGCACAATTCACGCCCAGCCACCGATAGACGGCACGGCAGGCGAGGTAACGATAGCAGATTAACGCCACCGATGCCGCGATTGCTGCCCCGGTGCCACCTAGCGACGGAATCAGGACCAGGCACAGCACCAACGAAACAACCAAGCTGATCGCGACGAGCAGAGTCACTCTGTCGTGATGGCCGGTCATGTTCAATATATAGATCGGGTCGCCGAACAGGAACGAAACCAGATATCCTGCCGCGATGATCGACAGTGCGAAACTTGCCGGGGTGTAGGATTCGCCGAACACCAGTCCGATGACTAGGTGCGATCCGAAGATCAAGGGAAGCGCAATCAAGCCCCCAATAAGGAGGATCAACCATGTTGCGTGGCGCACAGTCTTCTGAAGCTGCTCGCGATCGCCCGCCTTGTGCATCCGCGCATATTCAGGGGTTAGGACCGTGGTCACGGCCGTATAGCCAAACGCCACCAACAACCCGCCTTCGGCAGCAACGCGATAGAGACCAACGGCTTTCTCGGTTGCGAGAATGCCAAGGACCAGCAGGTCGACCCGCATCAGCGCCATATTGATAACCGAATTGAACATGAAGCGCGATCCGGTGGACAAGATTTCTCCCGTCCCGAGGATGCGGCCGCCATCGGCAGATGATAGCCGCCGCAGGATCAGAATGAGATGGACACAGCATGTCATCAACAACAAAGTGAAGGCTGCAAAGCGTGTTTCGATCGCAATTCTTGCGGTATATTGGTCGAGCAGTATCATCGCCGAGGCGCCAATGCCTAGGGTCGCCCCCGACAGTAAGACCGACCCATAGAGCTGAAACGCTATAGTCCGGCCAAACCCGCGAATTATGCCCGCCGCAACCTCAAAAAAGGCGGAAGGGATGACCATCCACAGGCCTATCCTCATGAGGCGGCTAATCGGCGTATCGGCCGTGAACTGCAAGACTAGTTGCCCGACCGCCACGATCGCGATCGCCGCGATGCCGACGATGGCAAACCCTTTGACGATCGAGCGGGCCAGCGCCAGCGGCTCGGCGCCACCGCGCGCTGCGGCAATATCGCGCGTCAATAGCTCAGGGATACCGAGCTTCGCCGGAATGCACAGCAGGGCGATTGCGGTGACGACAAAGGCATAAGTCCCAAACTCGTCGGGGCCTAGCCAGCGCGCAAAGATGATGCCGAGACCGACTGCTACAACGCGGTCGAGCAGGCCTATGGCGCCGACGCTCGCGGTTAGCTGGATGAGACTGCGGAGCTGCATCGCTTCCCCTGACCCGGTTCACAATTCAGATGCGCAAATCGCTCTCACCAAATCCTAACGTGCCCTTGACATCGATGAGCACTGACGAAGCATTGCCCAACTTGCGCAGGGCTTCTGCGCCGGCGTCGAGGAACTGACGATGCGATACCGCTAGAATGACCGCATCATAATCGCCCACGGCCGGATCAGCGAGCGCGATCCCATATTCGCGCTGCGCCTCGGCCGCGTCGACCCACGGATCATGGACGTCGACCTTGACGCCATATTCCTGGAACTCGCTGACGACATCAACGACCCGGGTGTTGCGGATATCGGGGCAGTTTTCCTTAAAGGCCAGCCCGAGCACCAGAACGCGCGCGCCCTGAACCGGCAGCCCGCGCTTTATCATCAACCGCACGACCTGGCTGACGATATAGCCGCCCATGCCGTCGTTGACGCGCCGCCCGGCCAAGATCACCTCGGGGTGATAGCCGACCGCCTGCGCCTTGTGCGTCAGATAATAGGGATCCACCCCGATACAGTGGCCGCCGACCAGGCCCGGCGTGAATTTCAGAAAGTTCCACTTGGTCCCGGCCGCTTCGAGAACGCTGTGCGTGTCGATGCCGAGCCGGCCGAAGATGATCGACAGCTCGTTCATGAGGGCGATGTTGAGGTCGCGCTGCGTGTTTTCAATCACCTTCGCCGCTTCGGCGACCTTGATGCTTTCGGCGCGGAACGTGCCCGCCGTGATTATCTGCGCATAAAGTCGGTCGACCCATTCGGCCACAATGGGGGTCGACCCGCTCGTCACCTTGCGAATCGTCGGCAGGCGGTGTTCCTTGTCGCCCGGATTGATCCGCTCAGGACTGTAGCCGGCAAAGAAATCGCGATTGAAGACAAGGCCGCTGACCCGTTCGAGGATCGGCACGCAATCCTCCTCGGTGCAGCCTGGATAGACCGTGCTTTCGTAGATCACGATATCGCCGCGCTTCAGAACGCGGCCGACCGTTTCCGAAGCCTTGACGAGAGGGGTCAGATCGGGGCGCTTATGCGCATCGATTGGCGTTGGTACTGTCACGACATAAACGCGCGCCTGCGCAAGCTCTGCGATATCGTCAGAAAACACCAGCTCGGTTGCTGCAGCAAGCTCGTCCGCAGTCGTCTCCAGCGTGTCGTCGCGCCCATTGCGGAGCGCCGCGATGCGGTCCCGGTTTATATCGAAACCGACGACTGGCCGGACGCGTCCGAATTCGACGGCGAGTGGCAAGCCGACATAGCCCAAGCCGATGACGGCGATGGACGCAGTGTCGAATTCGGGAAGCGGTGCAATCTGGTCGGACGTCATTTGCGGAAATATTCCCTGTACCAGGTGACGAATTGTTCAATGCCGTCGCGGAAGTCCGTTTGCGGACGATATCCAGTCAGCCGTTCGAGCAGGCTGGCATCGGCCCAGGTCGCTGGAACATCGCCCATCTGCATCGGCATCAGATTGCTCTTGGCCTTCCTCCCGAGCGAATGCTCGATCGCGGCGACGAAATCGAGCAACCGCACCTTGTCGTTATTGCCAATGTTGACGATGCGGAAGGGCGCGACCGGCGACAGGCTGTCTCCCGGCTCGATCTCCACCTTTGAAGCAGGACGTTCGGGCACAGCGTCAATCAGTAGCCGGATGCCGCGGACCAGATCGTCGACATAGGTGAAGTCACGATACATGTCGCCGCCATTATAAAGGTCGATTGGACGGTCATCGAGGATCGCATCGACGAACTTGTACAACGCCATGTCGGGGCGTCCCCACGGTCCATAGACGGTGAAGAACCGGAACATCGTCGTCGGCACGTCCCACAAATGTGCATGGGCGTGCGCCATAGATTCGGTCGCCTTCTTGGTCGCGGCATAGATGGTCAGCTGCGTGTCGGCCTTTTCATTTTCATGAAAAGGCATGTCGTCGTTTGCGCCATAGACCGACGAGGTCGAAGCCATCAGCAGGTGACCGACCTGGTTGCGCCGTGCCGCTTCCATAACATTGAAGGTTCCGATAACATTCGCCGACAGATAGGCGTGCGGATTTTCGAGCGAATAGCGCACTCCCGCCTGCGCGGCGAGGTGCACGATCACATCAGGCCTGAATTGATCGATCGACTCGTCAATCCGCTCGCGATCCTCCAGCATCGCCTCGACAGCGGAGAAATGCTGATTCTGCAGCAAAATCTGGTGGCGTCGGCGCTTCAACTCCACGTCATAATAATCGGTCATCCCGTCGAACCCGACGACTTCAAACCCCTCGGCGAGCAACAGTTTCGCCAAGTGAAATCCGATGAAGCCGGCGGTGCCGGTCACGAATATTTTACGGCGCATACAATTCTCCATGGGGGTGGGTATCAGATAGAACTGGGTTGCGCCTTTTTGCCAAAGTCGCTTCACTCACGGCGCAGGCTGAGCCGCTCTATCGCAATGTCCGTGCCGACCGAGCTACTCTGGGCTCCGAATTCTAACGTCGCGCCATACCATGCGCATGAGCTGGTCGGGATCGTCAAAACAGCACTGCCGTTACCTTCGCCGATCGTGATGGGGGGGATCGGCGGACCCGCTCGGGTCGGTTCGGCGCAGGTCAGGCGAAACTTCAGCAGCGCATCGGGATTGGCAGCCAAGCCCGCTAAGCTCCATCGCAAGCGATAGACGCCGGGAGCGGAAATTTCTATCAGCTGGCGCGCTACCACGCCCGATGCGCCCGGCAGGCTGGATATCGCCAAGGTGCCCGCCTTGGAGTCGATCGTCGCCCCCACGTCACCGGTCTGAAGCAATTCCCATTCGAACGGAACGAAGCGGGGCTGATGGTTGAACATCGAACCGGCCAACAATTCGCCGCTCGACGTCACCGACATGCCGAGACTGCTTGCAATATCACGCGCGAGCGCCGGGTGGCCCCGCTTCGCCAACTCGGCGATCAACTCGAAATCAGTCTTGCTCGGATTATTGACATTCCAAGGGGTCCCGGCGATCCGACGCCGAATTTCGCCCGCACGCACGAGCGCGTTTGGCACCCTCAGAACCGCATTCCAATAGTCCAGGCTCCATTTCGGGTTACGACCGAGCATTGGCACTAGAACATCGGAAGCCCCAGCGCTGGCAGTGCCGGCAGCCATTCGCTCAAGATACATATAACGGACTTCGTAATCGACTGACATCGCGCGCCCGAGAAGGCCCATCGCGCGTTGGGTCTGCTTCCGCTTCAACGCCTCGTCAATCTGCATCGCATTAACGAGATTGTCGCGCCGGCTGAGTTCCGCCGCGAGCTCGATCAGTCGCTCGGACTTGCGCTGCGTCCCGTCCGCAGCCAGCGACTGGATCAGGACCGACAGCGCGGGCGTGGCAAGCGGTTCAGCGGCAAACGCCTCCTGCGCTAACTGGCGCTCTAACGACCCTGGAGCGGATTCAGGATTCTTGACCAGCCGTGCCCCCTGCAGCGCGTGGCTAAGCGACGCCTTTGTCCATCCTTGCGGCGGGATACCAATCATAGCCGCGCGGCCGGGCGCCCGACGCTCGTAGACGATCACAGTCGACTGAGCCCAGACCACGCCCGCCGCCAGCAGGCCGGAACCGATCAGCAGAGAGAATTTAGCCGACATCTTCATAATTAATCGCCGCGCTTCGCCGTTCGCTCCGTTTACTCGCTGTTGCCGCGGCTTTTGTCTGCGCCATAGCCATAGCCGTAGCCGTAGCCGTAGCCGTAGCCGTAGCCGTAGCCATAGCCGTAGATTTCGTTGCGTCTGCCGACCTTGGTAACGAGCGCTCCAAAAATCTGTGCGTCGGTCTGCCGCAAGCGGTTGAGCGCCGACTTGATCGCGCGGGCGCTGCTACTCGAGGCGTCAATCGTGAAAATGACGCCCTCCACCGGCCGCGCGAGCAATGGCGCATCGGCAAGGCCGAGCACCGGCGGCGCGTCGAGAATGACATGGTCATAATCGCGCAGCAATAGCTCGACAAGCTCGCTGAGCCGCGACGAACTGAATAGTTCGGCGGCGTTCGGCGGCATAGGCCCGGCGAGAATATAGTCAAAGCCAAATTCAGGCGACGAAGCAATCAGTTCGCTCACCTTGTCAAATCCAGTCAGATAGTTGCTCAGGCCATTACGGTTATCGACGTCGAGCAATTCGTTGAGCGAGGGGCTGCGAATATCAGCGTCGATTAACATGACTTTCTTGCCCGTTTGACCGAATACGCTGGCTAAGCTCAGCGCCGAGCTGCTTTTTCCTTCGGCAGGTCGCGTGGAAGTCAGCATGAAGCTGCGCGGCGCGCCATGATTGGTAAGGAACGTCAAGTTGGTCTGCGCAGCGAAATAGGCTTCGTAGATCATCGACTTCTTGTCGAGGAGCAGCTCTTCGAAGGTGTCCGCGTCGACCTTGGGAATCGAACCCAGCAGCGGCAGGCCGAATCGGTCGCTCACTTCGCTCGGGTCGCGGATCGACTGATCGAGCTGTTCGAGCAGGAAAACCAGCGCCCCGGCCAGTCCGAACCCGGCGATCAACGCCAGCGCAACATTGAGGATTAGCTTGGGACTCGACGGACCAGGCGATGGCGTTGCCGTATCGACTACTGCAATGTTATTCGTCCCGACGCCGGCGGCGCCAATTTCCTTGTAACGCTGCAACAGGCCGTCATAAAGCTGGCGATTGGTATCGACCTCTCGTTGGAGGATGGCATATTCGATCGACCGGCGCTGCTGGTCACGATATTTGCCAGTCAGCCGGTCGAGTTCCGCCTGTAACTCTTTCTCGCGTTTCAATGCGCTCGCATAGCTCTCCTGATTGAGCGCACGCGAGCGTTGCGTTTCAGTCGACACGGACTGATTCAGCGCTGCAAGTTGTTCCTTTTTGGCGACAATTTCGGGATACTCTTCACCGAAAATCTTCCGCAGACGGGCAAGATCTGCCATCAATTCAGCGCGCCGCTGACGAAGGGCGCTCACTGCGGCGTTGCTCGACAGATCCGTCGACGAAACTGAACTGCTCAGTTGGCTTTCGGCTGCAATGCGAGCGTCGCGCGCAACTGAAAGCGCGGTGCTGATCTTTTCGACATCGGCTGCAACAAGTGTTCGGTCACCGATCGTCCGTCCTGTTCCTGGGTCGCTGCGGGTCTCGAGCGTAATGATGTCGTTGTTCGCCGCATAGGTAATCAGCTCGCGCTCCGAATCCTCAAGATTGCGGCGCAGCGAACCGATACGTTGCTCCAAGAACCGCCGCGCGTCACTCGTTGCAGAGAAACGGCGATCGAGATTAGCTGCAACGAACTGCTGGACCCACAGATTGGTCAACTTCGCGGAAAGCGTTGCCGAAGGCGTCGAGAAGGACACATCGACAAGACTCGACTGGCGCACCGGCTCGATGCTCACTGCGTCGAGCAAAATCTTTTCCGCTCGTTCAGCCATACGCGCGCGCTGGGCACTGTTGGGTGTGCCCTCCTCACCCCCGGTGAGATCGTATTGGGCGAGGAAATCCTTGTCGTTTAGAAGGTTTCCGGCTCGGACTGTACGAGCCGCAAGCGAGCGCGATTCCAGCAAGCTGTACTGAGTATTGAAAAAGGCGATCTCATTGGAAATCGTCTTTTCGCGCGCGCCCTCGACGTCGGTTTCCACTGGAGCTTGGGGAGAAATTTCGATCCGCGACGTGCTAGTATATAACGGCGTCATCAGGAAAGTGATGGCCAAGCCAATCGTTAGACAGGCCAGAATGCTGCCGATGACCCAAGCCTTACGATTCAATAGGGCGACAAAGGCTCTTTCGACCATATGCATGTCAAAAAGCCCGCCGCGATATGGCTCAGCCTCACCTCGCCGGTCGGCGGGACTCGCCGAACTTCCGATCGAGCGCGCGGTGTTTGGGGTATCCATCTTCGCTATCATCCGTTCAGAAAATACGATCGCGCGATCAATTGTTGTTGGTGAGATTGGTCAGGACAATGAGCGGAGTGCTGAGAAGCGTGGCCGCTTTGATCACATCCTCAAAAAGGCGGCGCTGCGAAGAATCGCCGACCACGATCACATCGTTCGGAAAAATCTCGGGGTCGGCGTAATTGCCGCGCCTGATTGCCTGCAAGTTATAGATCCCGACATACTGCTGGTTCTCGACCTTGCGGAACACCAGCACGTCGTCCCGCTTGGCCAACTCGGTCAGCCCGCCCGCCAGCGATACCGCCCGCATCAGGGTCTGTCGACCAACGAGAGGATACTGGCCTGGGCGCTGTACTTGGCCATCGACGGTGACGGCCTGCGACAGTAGGTGAAGCGGGCTGGTCGCGGCCTTGAAGTTGACTGTAACCTGAGGATCGCGAACAAACCGCCCACGCAGCCTATCCTCGATCTCTCCAGCCAGTTGCGTGGGCGACTTGCCAGCGCCGTCTAGCGTTCCGATCAACGGGAACGAGAATTTGCCCTCGCCGTCGGTCAATATCTCGCGCTGAAGATCGGGAATGCCGTACACGTCGACCGAAAGCTCCGTAAAGGAGCCAACAAAGGTCTGTCGGGTTGCCTGTTGCGCATCGCGGCTCGTCGGCTGAGGAAGCGCGTCCAGAAGCGTCACCCCGCTGGCGGGGACAACCGCCACTGGCTGCTTTCCAGCGCAGGCCGCCAACCCGAGCAAAGTTAATGCGATTAGGCGATGCAAACGAGGCATATTCTTCTTTCAAGCCGAGAATCTTCGGTAAAGTCGTTCGCCCATAGGGCGAAACATCAGGTGGCGAAAGCAGCTTTAGTGCCGCGGTTGGTATTGAAAGCCTCCTCGCGGTGACGCACAAGGATGACGATAAGAATGGCCGCGACCATCATAATAGACGGCACGCGAAGAGGATAATCGACCGCCGCACCCGAGATGAGTACAGCAAATGTGGCCGCCACCGTCACTGTCTCGGCCATCTCCCCGCGCAACGGCACTCCGCGGGCGCGCGCGGCTGAAACCAATTGTAGCAAGATCCATATCGCGCCGCCGGCAAATATCAGCACGGCAGGCAGGCCGCCCTCGATGACGATCTGAAACCAGTCATTGTGTGCTTGGTTGAAATAGGCTTCGCGCAGCAGCGCGTCGGGCTCGACGATCTGATAGACGCGCGCAAACGATCCGAAACCCGCGCCGAGCAGCCAGACCTGCTTCATCAGTGCCGTGACCGTCGCCAGTGTAGCAATGCGAAACTCCTCGACGCCGTCACCCTGGAACAGTCGCCCAACCGTATTGTCGCGCCCGGAAAAGTAGAAGAGAATTCCGAGGCCGACAATAAGTACGAGCGGCAGGACATTGAGAGCAATCCGCCGCGCAACGCCGAAACGATCCGAAGATCGATGACGCCCCCGCTGCAGCGTGCGGGCCTGATTGATCGGCTTGGCCCGAAAGCGATAGGACCAGCGGACGACGGCATAAGCCATGATCGTACTGGCGGCACCGCATATCAATCCCATCCGCGAGCCGATTACCAGCGTGAACAGTAAGAAAAGCACTATGCTGGCGGCCAACGCGGGGACAACGAGCGGGCGTCCGTTTCGGCGCAATATCTCGTTCGATATCAGCCATCCAGCTGCGAGGATTGATATAGAAAGCAGAAGCGCATGATGATTGCGATTGGCAAAAAGGCCGACCGGCGACGTGTCATTAGTAATCCGATACAGATAAAAAACGCTGCGCGGTCCGCCCATAATCTGCAACAGCCCGAACACCACCGACGCGAGACCAAAAGCCCAGATCGCCCACCACAGCCGAACTCGCTCGGCTGCCGGTAGCGCCGCGGCCACCAGAAATGCGGCAAAGGGAACACACAGCGACAGCAAGCTGTTCATCGTCAGCGAAGGCGCCATGCTGATCGGGCGCCAGTGCTCGGGCGCGCCAAGCAATTGGTCGATCTCCCAAATCGGCCCACGCAGCGGCAGCGATGCCCAAAGGCTAGGCGGAAGAGGCGTCAGCTGGATGCCCATCCACACCGCCAGCGCCGCGATCAGCGCAAGCGGAACGCGAAGGCCGGTCAAGGCCCGGGACGGCATCAGCGCGATCGACACGGCCGCGAACAAAATCGACGCGGCGCGAAGAAGCGGTGCCGAGGAGATGTCATAACGCGACCCTCCCCCCATCAGGGCGACGATCGCCACAAAGGCGCCAACCATCCAGATAGCCCGGCGAATGGTCAGATCATCCAGCCTTGCCATCTTCGTCTTCGGCTTCATCAATGCGTCCATTCAAAATTCAGATTTGGTATCAGCTACGCGCTCGAGCCAGCTAAGCCAAGCCCGGATCGAGGTGACGAAGGCGGCAATGAGCTTCTCCTATTGGGGCTCAGCGTCCGCCGTGTCGAGAAACCAGCGTTCGCTTCCCTCCAGTCCAACGGCTGTCAAGCGGCCCGTTAGATATGCGCCGGTGTCGATGCCGATGCGTCCACGCGCCTCATCGACGCCATCCGAAATCGTATGGCCGTAAACTACGGTTGCGCCATGATCATGCTCGCCATCGATAAACTCGTCACGAATCCAACGCAAATCCGACAATTGCTGCCGATCGAGCGGGATGCCAGGCCGGACGCCGGCATGGACGAACACATAATCTCCGATCTGAACCATATCTTCGCCGCGCCCCAGAAAATCGATGTGCGATTGGGGAACCAGATGCGGCAGGCGCTCGGCAACCTCTTCAAAGTCCGCTGCGGCATAGGCGGCATCGTCGCACCAATAGCTTCTTATGGTCGCATCGCCGCCGATCCGGATAAAATAGCGCACGCGCCGCAAGTCGCCCGAAAGCGCGGACAGAAAACATTCCTCATGATTTCCGATGAGAAGAGTCACCTTGTCGAACGGAGCCCCGATGCGGATCGCGCGCTCGATGACAGATGCAGAATCGGGTCCGCGATCGACGAGGTCGCCGAGCAGGATTAGCGTCGTTTTCGCCTGGCCTCGGCCGGCGTTGTCGGCCTCGATCTTCGCCAACAATTGCTCGAACAGATCGTCACGACCATGAATGTCCCCGATCGCATAAACTCGCTCGCCAGCGGGCACACGCGGCTCCGCCGCGCGCGAACCGCGCTCTTCGCCTCGCCGGCGCTTCAGAAAACCAAGTAAGGACATATGGGGCTTTACGAGTAGAACTCTGAAATTACAGAAAAATGCATCACCTGCCGCCCCCCTCGACGGCATGTGTTACGGCCCACGGGAGGCGTATCCGATCGTTTCGAACCAGAATTCCGCGAACGGCCGGGCGAATAGTGGCAAGTTAAGCCAGCGGCAAGAGCTTTGCGCTAAGGCGGGCGAAGGAATCGCCGAGAAAGCCTTTGCCTTATGAGTCCGGAATTGCGTTCATCACAGCATTCAGCGGCGCGAAAAATCGTTGTCGTGTTCGGCACACGACCCGAAGCTATCAAGATGTTTCCCGTGATTCACGCGCTTCAGCGCACCAACGGCATCGACGTTCGTGTCTGCGTGACCGCCCAGCACCGCGAGATGCTCGACCAGGTTCTTGCAATAGCCCGAATCATTCCCGACGTCGATCTCGACATCATGACCCCGAGCCAGTCGCTCGATGCCCTTCTCGCGAGACTGGTCACCGGACTCGGCGAGACTTTCGACACAGAAAGGCCGGACCGCATTCTCGTTCATGGCGATACATTGACAACAATGGCAGCAACGCTCGCCGCCTATTTCCGCAAGATACCTGTCGGCCATGTCGAGGCGGGGCTGCGCAGCGGAGATATCTATCATCCCTGGCCCGAGGAGGTAAATCGCAAGGTCACAGGCTCGGTCGCCGACCTGCATTTCGCCCCGACCGAGACCGCCGCCGCTGCGCTGCGTTCGGAGAATGTGCCGGACGAGCGGATTCACATCACCGGCAACACCGTCATCGATGCCCTGCTCGCAACGAACGCGCGCATCAACGAAGACCCGTCGCTCGCAGCTGGCCTCGATCCGCTGGTAAAACGATATGCGAGGAAGCGGATCATCGCCGTCACCTCGCATCGGCGCGAGAATTTCGGCGAGGGGATGCGCGCGATCGCCGAGGCGATCGCAGCCATCGCCGCGCGCCCCGACGTCGCGGTGATCTTTCCCGTCCACCCGAACCCGCAGGTCCGCAGCGCGATGGAGCCGCTGCTCGCCGCGCTTTCCAACGTCGCGCTGATCGACCCGCTCGATTATCCGCATTTCGTGCGCCTGCTCGCCGAAGCCGATCTCGTGCTGACCGACAGCGGCGGCGTGCAAGAGGAAGCGCCTTCTCTCGGCAAACCAGTGCTCGTCATGCGCGAGACGACCGAGCGACCCGAAGGCATTACGGCAGGCACGGCAAAGCTCGTCGGCACCGACAAGGACCGTATCGTTACCGAAATTTTCAGCCTTTTGGACGATAGCGAAGCCTATTCGGCGATGGCCCGCGCGCACAATCCGTTCGGCGACGGCCTCGCCGCCCAGCGAATTGCGGAGATTGTCGCGCGTGCCCATTGATACCGACCAGCAAGTTACCGTCCTCGGCCTCGGCTATATCGGGCTGCCAACCGCGGCGCTGATCGCGCGGTCGGGTTGCCGCGTCACCGGCGTCGATGTCAGCGAGAAGGTCGTCGAAACGGTCAACAGCGGCAAGGTGCATATTGAGGAGGTCGATCTCGACGGGCTCGTCCAGGGCGTCGTCGCGCGCGGCGCGCTCACCGCTTCGACCGAAGTCGCGCCCGCCGACAGCTTCGTGATCGCCGTGCCGACGCCGCACGACGCCGATCATCGCCCCGACATCAGCTATGTGCTGGCGGCAGCCCGCGCGATTGCGCCCAAATTGCAAGCCGGCAATCTTGTCATCCTCGAATCGACATCGCCCGTCGGCACGACCGAAATGGTCGCCGCGCTGATCGCCGAATTGCGACCCGACCTTAAGGTGCCAGGCGCGTGCGCCGGTGCCGCCGAGATCTTCATCGCCTATTGTCCGGAACGTGTCCTCCCGGGCCGCATTCTGGTCGAGCTGGTCGATAATGACCGCTGTATTGGCGGTATCACGCCGCGCTGTGCGCGCCGTGCGATGACTTTCTACCGCCAGTTCGTGCGCGGTGCCTGCATCACGACCTCGGCGCGCGCCGCCGAAATGGTCAAGCTCGTCGAAAACAGCTACCGCGATGTCAACATCGCCTTCGCCAATGAATTGTCGATGATGGCCGAGGAAATGGGCGTCGATGTCTGGGAGGTGATCCGCCTCGCCAACCGCCACCCGCGCGTCAACATCCTTCAGCCCGGCCCCGGCGTCGGCGGCCATTGCATTGCCGTCGATCCCTGGTTCCTCGTTCATGGGGCGCCCGATCACAGCCGCCTGATCCGTACCGCGCGCGAAGTCAATCTCGCGAAGACCGCGCATGTCATCGGCGCCGCCGAAATGCTGGTGTCGCAGCACCCGCAGGCGCGCGTCGCCTGCCTCGGCCTCGCCTTCAAACCGAACATCGATGATTTCCGCGAAAGTCCCGCGGTCGAGGTGGCGGTCGCCCTCGCTCGCCGCTTCGGCAAGCAGGTCGACATCGTCGAGCCCTATGCGCGCGGCCTACCGGCCGAATTCGCCGGTACCGGATCCGAACTCATCGACCTCGATACCGCACTCGCGAAGTGCGACCTGCTGATCGTGCTCGTCGATCACGACCTGTTCAAATCGATCCCGCTCGAAGAACGATCGGACAAGATTGTCTATGACACGCGCGGTCTCTGGCTCGACCAGCCCGGCGGGAGCACCCCCAACCGGCTCAATCGCGCCGCTTGATGCGCGCGGTCGCTTGACGTCCTCGCGCACGCGACACATGACATTGCGATGTTGACCCGCCTTCCCCCGCATATCGTCGAAAAGCCGTGGGGACGGACCGACATTCCCGCGGCATTCGGCGACTTCGGCGAAAGGCGCATCGGCGAGATATGGTTCGCGCATCCCGACGGCGATGCCGCGCCACTGATGATCAAATTCCTGTTCACCTCCGAGCGGCTGTCGATTCAGGTTCACCCCGACGATGTCCGCGCACGCGCCGCCGGACATGCGCGCGGCAAGGACGAATGCTGGCTGATCCTGGACGCCGAACCGGAGGCCGAACTTGGCCTCGGCTTGAAAGCCCCCGCCGACGTGGCCGCACTTCGCGCCGCGGCGCAGGATGGATCGATCGTCGACATGGTCGATTGGCGGCCGGCGCAGGCGGGCGAATTCTTCTATAATGCGGCGGGCACGATCCACGCGATCGGCGGCGGGCTGACCTTGGTGGAGGTGCAGCAGAATGCGGACTGCACCTACCGCCTCTTCGACTATGGCCGGCCGCGCGATTTGCACCTTGATGACGGGCTGGCGGTTGTCGACGGTGCGCCGTCGCACGGCGCGCCGCATTGCGCGATCGACCCGGCGGCGAACAAGCGCCTTGTAGATGGGCCCCACTTCCATCTCCTGCATCTGGCGGCGCCTTTCGATCGCGACCTTGTCGGACCGACCGGGCAAAGCCTGACACTCGTTCCGCTGGCCGACGGCTGCAGCATCGGAGACGACCCTTTGCCGTTCGGCGCAGTCGGCCTGCTCGAAGACTTATCTTCGCTTGAAATGGCGCCGGGCGCCCGCGCGCTGCTCTGCTGGGCCGCCTGATCGGCACCTCCCCTTGCGGCTCGGCGCCGCTTTACCCATATCGCGCCGCATGACCCAATCGACCGCGCACCGTGACGCGCCCTGGCACGGAACCACCATCCTCTCCGCCCGCAACGCAGACAAGGTCGTCGTAATCGGCGACGGTCAGGTGTCGATGGGGCAGACGGTGATGAAGCCCAACGCCCGCAAGGTCCGCCGCCTTCACGACGGCAGCGTAATCGGCGGCTTCGCGGGTGCGACCGCCGACGCCTTCACCCTGTTCGAGCGGCTCGAAGCCAAGCTCGAACGCCATAATGGACAGTTGCTGCGCGCGGCCGTCGAACTCGCCAAGGACTGGCGCACCGACAAATATCTGCGCAATCTGGAAGCGATGATGATCGTCGCCGACAAGGAAGTAACGCTCGTCATCACCGGCAACGGCGACGTCCTCGAACCGCTCGGCGGCATCGCCGCGATCGGCTCGGGCGGCAATTTCGCGCTGTCGGCGGCGCGCGCACTCGCCGATTATGAAAAGGACCCCGAGGTGCTGGCGAAAAAGGCGATGCAGGTCGCCGCCGATATCTGCGTCTACACCAACGACCAGACCACGCTCGAAACCATCGAAATTCAGGCATAATATCATGAACAAGGATTTGACTCCGAAGGCGATCGTCGCCGCACTCGACACGCACATCATCGGCCAGAAGGACGCCAAGCGCGCGGTCGCCGTTGCGCTCCGCAATCGCTGGCGCCGCCAGCAGCTCGCGCCCGACTTACGCGATGAGGTCAGCCCCAAGAATATCCTGATGATCGGCCCCACCGGCTGCGGCAAGACCGAGATTTCGCGCCGCCTGGCCAAGCTTGCCGACGCCCCCTTTATCAAGGTCGAGGCGACCAAGTTCACCGAAGTCGGCTATGTCGGCCGCGACGTCGAGCAGATCGCCCGCGACCTGGTTGAGGAAGCGGTGCGCCTCGAGAAAGATCGCCGCCGCGGCGCGGTGCGCGCGGCCGCCGAAGAAGCTGCGATGGAGCGGCTGCTCGACGCCCTGACGGGCAAGGGCGCCAGCGAAGCTACACGCCAGAGCTTCCGCCAGCGTATCCGCGAAGGTCATCTCGACGATAGCGAGGTCGAAATCGAGGTCTCCGACGCCCCCGGCATGCCGTTCGATCTGCCCGGACAGCCCGGTCAGATGAGCATGATCAACCTCTCCGACATGCTCGGCAAGGCGATGGGCGGCCTGCCCAAGAAGCGCCGCAAGATGAAGGTCATAGACGCTGCGACGCGGCTGATCGAGGAAGAGCAGGACAAGCGGCTCGATCAGGACGATGTCGCGCGCGTCGCGCTCGCCGATGCCGAAGCCAATGGCATCGTGTTCCTCGACGAGATCGACAAGATCGCGGTCAGCGACGTGCGCGGCGGCTCGATCAGCCGCGAGGGCGTCCAGCGCGACCTGCTGCCGCTCATCGAAGGGACGACCGTCGCAACCAAATATGGGCCGATGAAGACCGATCATATCCTCTTCATCGCCAGCGGCGCGTTCCACGTCGCCAAGCCCAGCGACCTGCTCCCCGAATTGCAGGGTCGCCTGCCGATCCGCGTCGAACTGGGGGCGCTAAGCGAGGAGGATTTCGTTCGCATCCTCAGCGAAACCAAGGCGGGCCTGCCCGAGCAATATGCCGCGCTGCTCGGGACCGAAGGGGTCACGCTCAGCTTCACCGCCGATGCGATCGCACGCGTCGCCCGGCTCGCGGCAGAGGTGAACGAAAAGGTCGAGAATATCGGGGCCCGCCGGCTCCAGACGATCATGGAGCGGCTTGTCGAGGAAGTGAGCTTCACTGCCGAGGATATGCCCGGCACGACGCTCGAAATCGACGCCGCCTATGTCGACAAGCAACTCGCCGATGTCGTGGGGGACACAGATCTCAGCAAATATGTGCTCTGACAGCTAGCGCCCCATCGCCGGATGGCGGCAGGAGCCGCCCCCCCGATTGCGCACAAAAAATGCGGGCGACTTGAAGCCGCCCGCTTTTTTTTCGTCGCTTATGTCGCGACCTGTCAGCTGATCTTCTTCGCCGCGGCCGAACCGAGGACGAGGAAGAGAACAACCAGGGCCAAGCCGACGAAGAAGAGGATTTTGGCAATCCCGGCCGCCGCGCCGGCCACGCCGGAAAAGCCGAGAACGGCCGCGAGCAATGCGATCACGGCGAAGATCAACGCCCATTTGAACATGATGAATTCCTTTCGACACCTAATCATCCGGATTCGCGCGCTTTGTTTCGCGGGAACTGAGAATGGAACGGATGAGCGGCGGCGAATGTTCCGCGCCCCGTCCTCGCGTCCGCACGTCGGCTTTTCCGCCAATCCGGAATCCGCTTCCTTTCGGCCTGTTGTTTGCGGAACTTCATTTGACTTTCGCGCGTCCACAATGCGAGAACGAGGCGACACGGTCGAAACGGGTTGCAAGCGACCGGCACGGAGACAGCAATGGCAGATGAGGACGTCGCCCCGCAGCAGGGCGAGTTGGCGATCACGCGCACCGGCGACCGGCTTCGCCTAGCGCGCGAGGCGGCAGGGCTTTCGCTCGCCGACATCGCGACGCGTACGCGCGTGACCCAGCGGCATCTTCAAGCCATAGAAAACTCGGAATTTTCGGAACTTCCGGGCCGGACTTATGTCACCGGCTTCGCCCGCGCCTACGCCCGCGCGCTTGATCTGCCCGAGGCCGAAATCGCCGCCGAGCTTCGCCGCGAACTCGACGAGGATGAATATGGCGCGCGGCCGCTCTACGAAGCCTATGAGCCGACCGACCCCGCCCGCCTGCCGACCGCACGGTTGACCTGGACGCTCGTCATCGTCGCGCTCTTGCTGGTCTCGGCCTATGGCGTGTGGCGCTTCCTGTCGGTCGAACCCGACGAGGCGCTGATCGCGGCACAAAATGCCGACGCCGACGCGTCAGAAGCCCCTGCTGCCGCTACCCCGGCGGCAGGCGCTCCCAAGGCGGGCGCGCCGAACGCGGCAGTGCCGGCGAACGCCCCCGTCGTGCTTACCGGCCTTTCCGAAGTGTGGATCGGGTTCGACGATGCCGCGGGCAAGACCGAAAATTGGCGCACGCTCGACGCCGGCGAGACGTATGAGGTTCCCGCAGCCTATATCGAGCAGTTCACGCTGCGCACGAGCCGCCCGCAGGCGCTCAAGATCACCGTCGGCGGCCGCGACGTCGGCGCGACCGGCCCCGCCGATACGCTCGTCAAGGGAATCTCGCTCAAACCCGCCGACCTCGTGGCGCGCGCCGAAGGAAGCGGCAGTACCGCGACGGTTCCGCTGCCCAAGGCCAAAGGCGCCTCCGCGCGCCCCTGATTCGTCTCCGTTCCCGACGGATCGACGCGGCCGCGCGCCGAAATGGGTTTGCGTATCCGCCGTTTGCGGCGTTATGAGAGCATAGAGACAATATAGTTAACTGGTGGGGGCCGCACGGCAGATGAGGAAGTTACAAGGGTCTTTGATCGGCGCGGCAATGATCGCGCTGACAGCGGCGCCTGTTGCACAGGCGCAGGACGCCGGGATCGACAAGCGCGTCGAGCGATTGGAAAAGGAAATGCGGGCGGTCCAGCGCTCGGTCTTCCCCGGCGGCAGCCCCGCTTTCTTCGAGGGCGAGATCGCGCCCGACAACACGCCCGGCGAACGCGCGAAGGGCAATGCCCCGGTCATCGACCTCACCGCGCGCGTCGATGCGCTCGAAGCCCAGCTTCAGACGCTCACCGGCCAGACCGAGCAGAACAGCTATCAACTACGCGAACTCGAAAAACAGTTCGCCGCCTATAAGGCCGAAATGGAAAAGCGCCTTGCCGCCCCCGCCATCGGCGGTGAAACCCCGGCAAGTCTGCCGCTTGCATCGGGTTCGGGGGCGACCAAGCCTGCCACGGTGACGCAGGCGTCGACGACTACGACCACCAAAAAGCCCTCAACGACGACGCCCGCCGCGAGCAAACCCGACACCAACCGGCTCGCGCTCGTCAAGAAGGTCGAAATTCCGGCGACCGGCAACGAGGCCGAAGATGCCTATACCTACGGCTTCCGCCTGTGGGATGCCAAACTCTATCCCGAGGCGCAGGCGCAGCTCAAACAGGTCGTGGCAAAATGGCCGAAGAGCAACCAGGCAAGCTATGCGCAGAACCTGCTCGGGCGCGCCTATCTCGACGAAGGCAAGCCGAGCCTTGCCGCCGTCGCTTTCTATAATAATTACAAGGATCGACCGAGCGGGCCCCGCGCGCCGCACAGCCTGATGTATATGGGAGTAGCGCTCGACAAGCTCGGGCGCAAAGCCGACGCCTGCAAGGCCTTCCGCGAACTGGATGAGGTCTATGGCGACAAGGCACCGAAGGATGTCCGCGACGATGCTGCCGCCGCAAAAGCAAAAGCAGGCTGTTGACAGCGACGCCGTCGAGCGGCTCGGCGGCGAACTCGCCGCGCTCGTCGGCGCCGACTGGCATCGCCGTGACTATGGCGTCGCCGTATCGGGCGGCCCCGACAGCATGGCGCTGCTCTGGCTGATGGCTTCGCTGCTGCCCGGGCAGGTCCGGGCGGCAACGGTCGATCACGGATTGCGCAGCGGTTCGGCCGAAGAGGCGCGCATGGTCGCGGCTTTCTGCGCGCGTGAACATATTCCCCACGCAACGCTGACGCCGGATAGTCCAATCGCGGGCTCGCTGCAGGCCGCGGCGCGAACGGCGCGCTATGATCTGCTCGACGGCTGGCGCCGCGAACAGGGAATCGACTTCATCGTCACCGCGCACCATGCCGACGATCAGCTCGAAACGATGATCATGCGGCTCAACCGCAGCAGCGGCGTCGGCGGCCTCGCCTCGATCCGCGCCCGCAACGGCCAGGTTTTGCGCCCCCTGCTCGGCTGGCGGCACATGGACCTGACGCGGCTCGCGCTCGATCAGGACATTCCGTTCGTCGACGACCCGTCGAACAGTGACGAGCGCTTCGACCGGGCGCGGCTGCGCCATGCGCTGCGCTATCAGTCGACGATCGACGCCGAAGCCGCCGCGCGCTCGGCGCGCTGGCTCGCCGAAGCCGACGAGGCGCTCGACTGGGCGGTCGATCAGGCGATCACAAGCTGGCCCGAGGTCGACGACACGGCCGTCATCCGCGATCTCGGCTATCCGCCCGAGCTTTTCCGACGCATCGTCATGCGCCGCCTGTCGCATGCCGACCCGCGACTCGTGCTGCGCGGCGTCACCCTCGACACGGTCATCGCGGCGATGCGCGAGGGTCGGCGCGCAATGGTCGGCAGCCTGTTGATCGACGCCGCGGGCGAGCGCGACGGCTCAATCTGGCGCATTTCCTCGGCGCCGCGGCGGAAAAGCTGAATTTATCGCGCTTGGCGCATTGTCATTTAACCGGATATTCCTATCTTGCAGCCTATGGTCGCGGCTTCTCGCGATGCTGGCGTTGATTGGGATATTCTCCGAATGCAGGACGACAAGGAACCGCAGGGCAACCCCTGGATGAAGAGCGTGATGATCTGGAGCGGCATTCTGCTTGCCATGCTCCTCGTCGCGTCGATGTTCGGCGGCGCCTCGCAGGGCACGGGTTCTCCGATGGCTTATTCGGAGTTTCGTCAAAAGGTTCAGGAAGGCGCGGTGAAGGAAGTCGTCCTCTCCGACGACCGCGTTTCCGGCAAGCTCAACAGCGGCGAAAGCTTTTCGGCCAATATCGTCCGCGACCCCGAACTGCTCAAGCTGCTCAACGACAATGGCGTCAAATATGACGGCAAGCCTACCGATCAGGGCAATATTTGGGTCTATCTGCTGATCCAGGCGCTGCCCTTCATGCTGATCCTCGGCATCGCTTTCTTCGTTTTCCGCCAGGTTCAGAAAAATAACGGGTCGGGCGCGATGGGCTTCGGCAAGAGCCGCGCGAAGATGCTTACCGAGAAGCAGGGCCGCGTGACCTTCGACGATGTCGCGGGCATCGACGAGGCGCGCGAGGAGTTGCAGGAAATCGTCGAATTCCTCAAGGACCCCACCAAATTTTCGAAGCTTGGCGGTCAGATTCCGAAGGGCGCACTGCTCGTCGGCTCGCCGGGGACCGGCAAGACGCTGCTCGCTCGCGCGATCGCGGGCGAGGCGGGCGTCCCCTTCTTCACCATCTCGGGTTCAGACTTCGTCGAAATGTTCGTCGGCGTGGGCGCCAGCCGGGTCCGCGACATGTTCGAGCAGGCGAAACGCAACGCGCCGTGCATTGTCTTCATCGACGAAATCGACGCGGTCGGCCGCCATCGCGGTGCCGGCCTCGGCAACGGCAATGACGAGCGCGAACAGACGCTCAACCAGCTGCTCGTCGAAATGGACGGCTTCGAAGCGAACGAGGGCATTATCATCGTCGCGGCGACGAACCGTCCCGACGTTCTCGATCCCGCGCTGCTGCGTCCGGGCCGGTTCGACCGCCAGGTCGTCGTCCCGCGCCCCGACATCGAAGGCCGCCAGAAGATCCTCGAGGTCCATACGCGCAAGAAGCCGCTCGCCCCCGACGTCGACCTGCGCCGTATCGCGCGCGGCACGCCCGGCTTTTCGGGCGCCGACCTTGCCAACCTCGCCAACGAGGCCGCGCTGCTTGCGGCGCGCAAGGGCAAGCGCCTGATCGCGTCGGGCGAGTTCGAGGAAGCCAAGGACAAGGTGCTCATGGGCGCCGAACGCCGTTCGATGGTGATGACCGAGGACGAAAAGAAGGCGACCGCCTATCACGAGGCGGGCCACGCACTCGTGTCGATCCATGTCGAGCATAATGATCCGCTGCACAAGGTGACGATCATCCCGCGCGGCCGCGCGCTGGGCGTGACGTGGAACCTTCCCGAACGCGACCGCTATTCGATGAGCATGAAGCAGATGAAGGCGCGCCTCGCGCTCTGCTTCGGCGGCCGCATCGCCGAACAGCTCATCTACGGCAAGGACGAGCTTAATACCGGTGCGTCGAACGACATCCAGCAGGCCACCGACATGGCGCGCTCGATGGTCATGGAATATGGCATGTCCGACAAGCTCGGCTGGCTGCGCTACCGCGACAATCAGGACGAGGTTTTCCTCGGCCACAGCGTCTCGCGCGCGCAGAACATGTCGGAAGAAACGGCCAAGCTGATCGACGCCGAAGTCCGCCGCCTCGTCGAGGACGGCGAGAAGACGGCGCGCAAGGTGCTCACCGACCATCTCGATGAGCTGCATCTGCTTGCAGGAGCGCTGCTCGAATATGAGACGCTGTCGGGCGAGGAGGCGCGCCGCGCGATCAAGGGCGAGGACATTGGCCGCGACAGCGACGCGAACAAGCCCGGCGCCCCCATTCAGGGTCACGCCGGCGGCCTGCCGCAGATCAAGCGCAAACCGCGCCCTTTCGGCGACACGCATCCTCAGGGCGCGTGACGACCGTCGATTCAGCCGGTATTCAGGGGACCGAAGGAATTTCGGCGACATGATCAACGGCAGGATGCGGCGCATGGGACTGGTTTCGGCGGCTCTGGCCGCCGGGCTGGTTTTGACCGCAGCGTCGCCCGGCGACATGAGCGTCGCGACTTTCCTGCAGCGCGCCGAAGCGTTGCAGCGGCTTGGGCCGCTCGCACTCGCCATGCCCGAGACGGACCAGCTCAAGGGCGAAGTCATCGCGGCGGGCAAACGCTATCAGGCGCGGATCGAGGCCGACCGCAAAGCAGGGCGCAAATCGGCGAGTTGCCCGCCCAAGAGCGGCACGCTGACCCCCGAGCAATGGCTCGCGCATCTTCGCACCTATCCGCCGCAGAGCCGCAGCCGCACGACGATCAACATGGCGTTCGACGGGCTGATGCGGAAACGCTATCCCTGCCCTGCTTGAGCAGGTCAATTTTCACCTTTCGAAGGACCAGATGATGCGCGGCAGGCTTTTCGCATATATTCTCGCGGCAGGCCTTGGCGCCGCCGGCCCCATGGCCGCCGCGCAGGAAAAGGGCGCGCTGACCTCGACGGTGGAACTCGAGAAGATCAGCGGCGCCGACAGCGGCAAGCCCGTCAAATCCTATGTCGCCCCGGACGTCGTCGTTCCCGGCGACCGCGTGCGCGTCACGCTGCTGTTCGCCAATCCCGGGTCCAGCCCGGCGACGGGGGTTCGCATCGTCAACCCGATCCCCGCAGGGCTGGTCTTCGACGGCACCGACGACCGCGCCGATTTCAGCGTCTCGGTCGACGGCGGCAAGATTTTCGGCGATCTTGCGGGACTCACCCTCCCCGGCGCCGATGGGTCGCCGCGCGCGGCGACCGATGTTGACGTGACTCATGTCCGCTGGCTCTGGAGCACCGCCGTACCGGCAGGCGGATCGCGCTCGGTTGCCTTTTTCGGCCGCGTCAAATGATCGACGCACGGGGCGCGGCGCAGGCATGACCATATATTGCGACGAATCGGGCGGCCTCAACGCCGGCGCGATGACTTTTGCCGCTGTGATGCTTACCCCCGAAGCCGCGGCGCAAATCCATGCCCGCTTTCGCGCCGTGACGGGACTGCGCGGCGAACTCAAGGGCAGCCGTATCAGCCTGACCGAGCGCGCCTATCTCCTCGAACTTTTCGACCGGGCGGGCGGACGCGCCTGGGTAGCCGTCGCCAAACGCGCGCGGCTCCAGCCGCCGGCCGACGGCCAGCCGCCAAGCGATCTGGCGCTCTATGCCGCGCTTCTCGATCTCGCGATCGGAAGCTGGCTTCCCGAAACCGGCGGCGTGTGCAGCGACGTGGTGATCGACGACGGTCGCTACGATCCTGTAATTCTCGAAAATGTCCGCGAGGCGATCCAGACCGGGCTCGGCGGCTGGGGCCGCGCGTCGCTCGCCGACAGCCGCCGCTCGGAAGGCGTGCAGATCGCCGATGTCGTCGCGAACAGCCTCTATAATGTCGAGGTCGCGTCACCGCGTGCACGGCGCATCGGCATCATTATCGAACCGATGCTCGCCTCGCGCGCGATCCGCGTCGCCGAACTCACGCAGCTTCCCTGAGCGCGCCGCCAAGGGGGCTCAGAAACGAAAAGGGGCCGCGGTTTCCCGCAGCCCCTTTCCGTAGTGCTTTCGCCGATCTTAGTCGAAATCGGCACCGCCACCCGCGGGACTGCGCGGCGGCGCAGCCGCGGTGAGGCGAAGCGCCTCGGCCGAGCGGGCGATCGAGCTGATTTCATCGGGCGTATCGTCATCGTCGACGACAACCTTCTGCAGCGATCCGGTGAGCGCGTCCTTGAGGTCGACGGGGCGGATCGTCTGTTCGGCGATCTCGCGCAGCGCGACGACCGGATTCTTGTCGCGATCGCGATCGATGGTCAGCTCCGAGCCGCCCGAAATCTCGCGGGCGCGATGCGCCGAAAGCAGCACCAGATCGAAACGGTTGGGAACTTTGTCGACGCAATCTTCGACGGTAACGCGGGCCATCTTGTTTCCTTAGATGAGGAGAGGCCAGCCCGATGGGCATGGCGGCAAGCGCTGCGCGCTAACAGGCAGCGCCCGATATGTCAACAAAACCGGGGCGCTTGCGGCGCTTCGCGGCTCCTGCTTATGACAGGCGCAGGATGACCGAACCCCCTGCCCCTGCCCGCGACGGATTGCATTGGAGCGCCGATGTGGCGGGGCACCGGATCGAGCTGCTGTTCGACGGCGCCGCGCGGCTCGAACAATTGCTCACCCTGATCAATGGCGCGATCCGCAGCATCGACCTCGTCATGTATATCTTCGAGGGCGACGGCGCGGGGACCGACGTTCTCGAAGCGCTTGCCCGCGCGGCGCGGCGCGGCGTCCGCGTGCGCGCGGTCATCGACAGTTTCGGTTCGTCGAACACGGCCGACAGCATCTTCGTGCCGCTGCGTGATGCGGGCGGCGAAGTGACCTATTTCTCGCGCCGCTGGCGATCGAGCTATCTGATCCGCAACCACCAAAAGTTGATCCTGGTCGACGGCGATATCGCGATCACCGGCGGCTTCAACATATCCGACGACTATCTGAGCGCACCGCGCGCCGACTGCTGGTTCGATCTGGGGATGGTCCTGCGCGGGCCGAGCGTCGCGCGCGCCGTCCAGTGGTTCGCGCAAATCCGCGACTATGCCGTCAACCACGACGGCAAACTCCTCATGCTCCGGCGGCTGATCCGCGAATGGCCGGTCGAAAATGGCGCCGTAACCTGGCTTGTCGGCGGACCGACGCAGCGCCTCTCACCATGGGCGCGCGCCGTGCGCGCCGATCTCGAGGGGGCACGGCAACTCGACATGGCGATGGCCTATTTCTCGCCGACGCAGGGGATGTTGCGCCGACTCGGACGCGTCGCGCGCTTCGGGCGCGCGCGTTTCGTCATGGCGAGCAAATCGGACAATGCTGCCACGATCGGCGCCTCGCGTCTGCTCTACGGCTATCTTCTGCGCAAAGGCGGGGCGGTTTGGGAATATCGGCCGTGCAAATTGCACATGAAGCTGATCGTCATCGACGACATCGTCTATATCGGATCGGCCAATTTCGACGTGCGAAGCCTGTTCGTGAATGTCGAGATCATGGTGCGGATCGCGGATCCCCATTTTGCAGAGCGCATGCGCGGTTTCGTCGCAGGACTCGAAGAGGATTGCGACGTAATTACCGCCGAAACGCACAAGGCCCGCGCCGGCTGGCTGACCCGGCTGCGCTGGACGCTTGCCTGGTTCGTGGTCGGTGTGGCCGATTATACGGTATCGCGGCGGCTGAATTTCGGGCTCGCCGAACCCGATCCCGAGCTTTGAGGGCTCAGTCTTTCCAGCCCCAGAACAGGAAACAGGGCGGGACATTGACCCATTCGAAGGCGTTGTCGATGCGCTTGAAATGTGCCGCGAGAAAATCGCGGGCGCGGGCGCGGAACTGATAGACGAGGAAGGCCCCGCCCGGGCGTAGCACGCGGTGCGTCGCTGCCGCGATCGCCGGCCCGACGCCTGCCGGGAGCGTCGAAAAGGGCAGACCCGACAGCACATAATCGGCCTTGTCGAAACCGTGCGCCTTGACGATTTCTTCAACGTCTGCCGCGGAGCCATGCACCGCAACGAAGCGGCTGTCGCGGATCTCCTTGCGCAGATAGGCGATGAAATCCTCGTTCGTGTCGATCGCGATCAGCATCGCATCGCCCGCCAGCCGTTCGAGCACCGGGCGGCAAAAGGTGCCGACGCCGGGGCCATATTCGACGAACAGCTTGGTATTCTTCCAGTCGACGGGCCGCAGCATGTGGCGGATCAGCGTCGGTGACGAGGGCACGATCGACCCGACCATGACGGGATGCTTGATGAATCCCTTCACGAACATACCCCAAGGGCCAAAAAATCGCTTCAGCCTCTCGCGGATCCGACGGGACATCGCGATTTTCGATTCTTGGGCCTGCGCCCGCGGATTGGTCATGATGGCTTTCGCGTTGTTGCGGTTCTTGGTGGAGTGGCAAAATCGTGGCGGCGGTGCAAGAAAAGAGTCTGTCTTGACACTGGACAGACGCCCGGCGGCGTGTAGGGAAACAGGCACTTGCGGTAAATGGTTGGAAAACAGGGGGAGGACGAATTGAGCAATATGACGCGCTCGATTCCGGCCGATCGCATGGCCGTCCTCTTCGCCATCATGCTCGTCGCCGCCGCGGGCAATACCGCGATGCAGTCGATTCTTCCCGCCATCGGCGCCAAGCTTCACATCCCCGATGTCTGGGTCAGCCTGGCGTTCAGCTGGTCGGCCTTGCTCTGGGTGCTTACCGCTCCCTATTGGGCGCGCCAGTCGGACAAGCGCGGGCGCAAGGTGCTGATGGCGCGCGGAATCATCGGTTTTTTCCTGTCGATGGCGCTGTGCGGCGTGACCTTGTGGGCCGGGCTCCAGGGCTGGCTCGCCGCGGGCGCGACCTTCATTCTCTTCGCGCTTTTCCGCAGCCTCTACGGCGGCTTCGGCTCGGCCGCGCCGCCCGCGGTCCAGGCCTATGTTGCCGCACGCACCGATCCCGAGGAGCGCACGCAGGCGCTGTCGCTGGTCTCCTCCTCCTTCGGGCTCGGCACGGTGATCGGCCCCGCGGTTGCGCCCTTCTTCATCCTCCCGATCTTCGGCCTTGCGGGGCCGTTGCTCGTCTTTGCCCTGATCGGCCTCACGGTGCTTGTGATGCTGCGCTGGCGGCTTCCCGACGATATGCCGCGCTTCGCGGCACGCGGTGCGATCGCCTCCTATCCGCTCTCTGCAGGACCGGGCGAACCGACCGCCGAGGATGAGAATGAACTCGACCCCGCCGAGCAGGAATCGCTCGGCTGGCGCGACCGGCGCGTGCGCCCCTGGCTGCTCGCGGGATTTTTCGGCGGTCAGGCGCAGGCGATGATGCTCGGCGTCATCGGCTTTCTCATTCTCGACCGGCTGCATCTGCGTCTGAGGCCCGACGAAGGCGCAGCGATTACGGGTATCGTGCTGATGGCCGGCGCCTTTGCGACGCTGCTCTCGCAATGGGGGCTGATCCCGCTGCTCAAGATGACCCCGCGCACCACCGTCCTGTACGGCGCCGCTTTTGGGGGCGTCGGCATCCTCATGACCGGGCTGGCGCAGGATCTGCACGCGATCGTCATCGGTTTCGCCCTCGCCTCGCTCGGCTTCGGACTGTTTCGGCCCGGATTTACCGCCGGCGCCTCGCTCTCGGTCCCGCGCCGCGACCAAGGCAGCGTCGCCGGGATGACGGCGTCGATCAATGGATCGGCCTATATCATCTCGCCGGCCATCGGCGTCCTGCTCTACAATTGGCACCCGATGATCAGCTACGGACTGATGGCCGCTTTTTGCGGCTGGCTCGTCCTCTGGGGCTGGTCCGCCTTACGACAGGACCAGCCCGCAAACTGAGCATTAGCGCTTCGCGTCAGCCCTTCGCATCATCGGCGTGCTTCTGCTCGCGAACGGGTTTCAGCATGCCGGGCGCGAAAAAGCCGATCGGGTCGATGCTCATCGCCTGCTGCTTGATCTCGCCCTGGATTTTTTCATAGTCGCGCTCCATCGCCTCCGTGACCGAAGCGCGGGTATCCTTCAGCGCAGCTTCGAAATCGGCCATGGTGACGAGATCGCTCGCGATCGATCGCTTGAGCGCGGCAAGCCCCGCCCGGCGCACCAGATCCTCCAGATCGGCGCCCGTAAAGCGGTCGCTACGCTCGGCGAGCGTGTCGAGCGACACATCGTCGGCTAGGGGCATTTTGGCGGTATGGATCTCAAGAATCCGCCTCCGTCCCTCGGCATTCGGAACCGAGACATAAATCAGCTCGTCGAGTCGCCCCGGGCGGAGCAGCGCGGGATCGATCAGGTTCGGGCGGTTTGTCGCGCCGATGACGATCACCGATTGCATCTCTTCGATTCCGTCCATCTCGGCTAGGATCGTGTTGACGACGCGCTCGGTCACCTGCGGTTCGCCCGACGTTCCGCTGCCGCGCGCCGGCACCAGACTGTCGAGTTCGTCGATGAAGATGATCGTCGGCGCAACGGCGCGTGCCCGCGCGAACAGCCGGGCGATCTGCTGCTCGCTCTCGCCATACCATTTGGACAGAAGGTCCGACGATTTGATCGCAATGAAATTCGCGTCCGATTCGCGCGCTGCGGCTTTTGCCAGCAAGGTCTTGCCCGTACCGGGCGGACCATAGAGCAGAAAGCCCTTCGCCGCGCGAATACCCAGCCGCCGGAACGCCTCGGGATGTTTGAGCGGCAGTTCGATGCCTTCGATCATCTTGTCGCGCGCCGCGTCGAGCCCTCCGATGTCGCTCCAGCGCGTTTTCGGCGCCTGCACCATCACCTCGCGCATCGCCGACGGTTGGACGCGCTTCAGCGCATTCAGAAAGTCGTCGCGCGTCACGCGCAATTCCGCGAGAACTTCGGGCGGGATCGTTCCTTCCTCAAGGTTCAGCTTGGGCATGATCCGCCGCACCGCCTCGATGGCCGCCTCGCGCGTCAGCGCGGCCATGTCCGCCCCGACAAAACCAAAGGTCGTGCGCGCAAGCTCGCCCAGATCGACGTCGTCACCCAACGGCATGCCGCGCGTATGGATCGCGAGTATCTCGCGGCGCCCGCTTTCATCGGGCACACCGATCACGATCTCGCGGTCGAAGCGGCCAGGACGACGCAGCGCCTCGTCGATCGCGTCGGGGCGGTTCGTTGCCGCAATGACCACCAGATTGGTGCGCGGTTCGAGCCCGTCCATCAGCGTCAGAAGCTGCGCGACGATGCGCTTTTCCGCCTCGCCCGTCACCTGTCCGCGCTTCGGCGCGATCGAATCGATTTCGTCGATGAAGACGATCGACGGCGCGGCCTTGGTCGCGGCCTCGAAAATCTCACGCAGGCGCTTTTCGGACTCGCCATAGGCGCTGCCCATGATCTCCGGCCCGTTGATCAGGAAAAACTGTGCATCACTTTCGTTCGCAACGGCGCGGGCCAGCCGCGTCTTGCCGGTTCCCGGCGGGCCGTGGAGCAGAACGCCGCGCGGCGGATCGACGCCGAGCCGCTGAAACAGTTCGGGATAGCGCAGCGGCAGCTCGACCATCTCGCGCAGCTGATTGATCGTGTCACCAAGCCCCCCCAGATCGTCATAGGTAACGTCGGTGCGCCGCGCGTCCTGCGGCTCCTGATATTCGGACAGCAGTTCGACTTCGGTGCTTTCATCGATGAACACGACGCCCTTCGGATTCGCCGAGACAACAAGCAGGCGCACCTCGGCGAGTGCATAGGCGGGCGCGTTGAGCATCTGGCGCAATTGCGGCGGCATATCGCCTGCGGGAACGCGCTGTTGCCCTGCGGTCGCGACCGTATCGCCGGCGACCAGCGGACGGCCGAAGAAACTGCGCTTGAGCGCATTGGCCGAGCCCTGCAGCCGCAGATTTTCCTGTGCTGGCGCAAAGACTACGCGCGTCGCGGGCCGCATCTCGACCCGGCTCAGATGCACCATATCGCCCGCGCCGGCGCCAGCATTGGCGCGTTGCAAGCCGTCGAGGCGGATTACCTCGATCCCCTCATCCTCGGCATAGGGCGCTACGACACGCGCCGCGGTGTCGCGTTTGCCGCTGATCTGGATGACATCGCCCTCGGTCACGCCGAGTTCGGCCATTGCGGTGCGCGGAATCCGGGCGATCCCCGCGCCGCTTTCTTCTGCGCGCAGTGTCGCCACCTGAAGCTTGACCTGCTTTTCTTTTACCGGTGCGTCGGCCAACGCCAATCTCCCACAAAGAGTTCAGAACGGCAGAGATAGGACGGCAGTTCCCGATTTGCGACCCCTAGGGCCAGGACCCATTAATTCCGCGATCGAGGTTTGAATCGATTTTGCTCAGGGCGAGGAGAAAAGGCGAAGGAATATTCTGATATTTCGAGACTTTTCGACGACGCCCTGGGCAAAATCGGTCAAATCCCGCAGGGACGCCGAAATGGCTTCGACCTCGGGCCCGCGCGGCCTTGCGGGTAGCGATGCTACCCGCAAGGCCGCGCGGGCCCGATATCATCGCCATTTCGACGCCTCGATCGTGGAATTAATGGGTCCTGACCCCAGCCCGCCGTCCAATCATGCCGCACTGCACAAAAGTCTGGCGCGGGATTGACACGCATGTCATCATCGCCATCGAGACACGATCATGCCACGCCTTCCTCCCCTCAGCAGTATGGAAGCCTTTCTGGAGGTTGCCCGTCACGGCACCGTAAAGGCCGCCGCGAGCGAGCTTGGTCTGTCGATGCCCGCGCTCTCGCGCCGTATCCAAACGCTAGAGCATGCCGTCGGTCGACCGCTGTTCGATCGGCATCACCATGGGCTGCGACTGACCGAGGCAGGGCGCGACCTGCAGGACCAGTTGTCGCCCATCCTCGACGAGCTGCGCAGCGTTATCGGCCAGGTCGGGAGTCCCGACGCGTCGGTAAGGCTGCACCTCAATGTGCTGCCGCTCTTTGCGCAGCAACGCCTGTTCCCGCGCTTGCCCGAACTGCGCCGCGCGCATCCCGAATTGCACATCGACATCGACACGCTGTCGCACGGGGAAGCGCGGCTCGGCGAAGGCATCGACGCCGCGATCGCGCTTGCCCGCGCAATTGATCCGGCGCTTTATGCAGCCAGGCTCGATCAGGACAAAGTGTTCCCGATCGCGGCGCGGGGACTGACCGATGGCGAGCGCCCGATTGCGGTGCCCGAACAGCTGCAGCGCGCGACGATCCTGCTGCACCGCGAAATGCCTGAAACCTTCAACGAATGGCGCAATGCGATCGGCATGCCGTATCTCGAACCGATGGGGACCGATTTCTTCGATTCGGGACCGCTGATGCTAGAGGCTGCAGCACAGGGCATCGGCGTCGCTTTCATGCACGGTCATCATTTCGACGACGCGCAGGATCCGCGGCTGGTGCGCTTGTTCGATTTCGACGTCGACAGCCCTTACAGCTACTGGTTCGTCTGCCGCCCCCGCGCGCTGCGCCAGCCCGCGGTCAAGCTGTTCCACGACTGGCTGCTCGAAGCGAAGATCTAGGGTCAGGACGCTAGGTCGGCGGCGACAGGGCTTCGCCGCGCATCTGCGCAGCTATATCCCAAACCGCGATGAACATAGCCGCGATCACCGGCCCGATGACAATGCCGTGAAATCCGAACAATTGCAGCCCGCCCAGTGTCGTGATCAGCACGACATAATCGGGGATGCGCGTCTCGCGCCCCACCAGTATAGGGCGCAGCAGATTGTCGACCATGCCGATGACGAAGAGGCCGCAAAAGACGAGCACCGCTCCCTGCCAGATCGCCCCGCTGAAAAAGAGATAGAGCGCCATCGGCACCCAGACGAGCCCGGTTCCGACCGCCGGTATTAGCGATGCCGCGCCCATCAGCACGCCCCAGAGCAACGGTGCCTCGACCCCCAGCATCCACAGCACCGTCCCGCCGATCATCCCCTGGATGATCGCGACAACGATGCTGCCCTTGATCGTCGCGCGCACCACCACAATGAACCGATCGACGAGCAGGCCAAGCTGGTCGGCGCGCAGCGGCACGGCGGCCGCAACACGGCGCTGCAGCGCATCGCCGTCGCGTAGCAGAAAGAAGGCGAGATAGAGCACGACGCTCAGCTTCACGAGCAGGCCGAAGATGCTCTGTCCGAACAGCAGCGCCTGCCCCAGCACCGCGCGCACGCCGTCGGCCGCGCCCGATCCGAAGACGTCGCGCGCGTCGGCGAGATTCTTGACTCCCAGATTGGCGAGCAGGGTCGTCGCCCAACCGGGTAATCCGGCAAACAAGGTCGTGAAAATGCGCGTAATGTCGATATCGCCCGACTGGATACGCAGATAGACCGTCGTCGCCTCTCCGACCAGCGCCACGCTCAGGATCGCCGCCGGCAGGATGACGATCCCGACGATCAGCAGCAGGGTCAGCAAGGCGGCGCTGTTCCGCCAGCCGGGCATGCGCGCGAGCAAGCGGCGATAGACCGGCGTGAACAGGATCGCCGCGATCACCGCCCAGAGGATGGCCGTCAGAAATGGCCACAGAACGAGCGCAAAAGCGGCCGAGATGGCGATCAGGATGACCAGAAAGGACCAACGCCCGTCCGTGCCCCGCCCTTCACCCTCGCTCGCCATGATCCATTACCCCTGCAGCAATTCCCCTTCTCTAGCGACGACGCAGTCGACCGCATAGGTGGCAATATATGGGACGCCGGATTGCACCGGTCCTCACATATGAGTTCAGGGAGAAATGGTGCTGCTGGAGAGGATTGAACTCTCGACCTCACCCTTACCAAGGGTGCGCTCTACCACTGAGCTACAGCAGCATCCGGGCCCATCGCGGCGTCACGCTCGCTGGGCAGGCGCGGCCTATGGCGGGGCGGCCCGCGCCTGTCAAGGTGCGAGGCTTGACCTTTTGCCGAATTCCCGGGCATGGACGCGGCAATGTCCAAGACGCCTTCCCCCGCCGATATCGAGCGCGAACGCCGCCTTGCGGAAGCGCTGCGCGCGAACCTGCGCAAGCGCAAGGCGCAGACGCGCGAAGCCCAGACGCAAGTCGAAAAGTCCGACGACGCACTTAAAGACTGACCGTCACCGTTACCGCGTCGCCTTCCGCCAAGCCCTCTGCCTTGCGCACAGCCGCTTTGACCGGCAGCAGCCAGCCGCCGCTTTCCTTGTGCGGGAAGACCGAGGTGTTCCAACAGGTATCGCCAACGGTCGCGCGGACCTTTGCCGACCCGAATCCCTTGCGGCCGTCGAGCCACTGTCCGCCGATCGCTGCGAAGCGGATCCCGTCTGCCGCCTCACCCGCGATGGTCAGGAAAAACCAGGCTGCGGGCGCGGTCGCCGACTGCCAGCGCCAGAGCGGCGTCGTGACGGTGAAATCTTCCACGCGCGCCTATTTCGCCGCGATGGGCCGGATCGGCACGGGGATATTGCAGATATCGGCGCCGCCCGCAGGGCGGATGAAGAAGGGATCACGCCGGTTCGCGCGGGCGTCGGCATAGTTAGTGAAGGCATCGCTGTCGGTCGACAGATATTCGAAGCGCGGCTGGTCCGCCGCCGGCAAGTCGCTGGCAAGCCTGATCGAGCGGATCCCGACGCGCTCGGCTTCATCCTCGTAAAAACCCAGCGGTCCAGTGCCACGCGGCAGGCTGGACAGATATTCGATCCCGCTGATCACGCGGCCGACGAGCGCGATATTGCGGTCGAGGTGGCGCGGCGCGTGGCCGATGACGGCATAAAGCTCGGCGCCCGAACCGGTATCGGGCGACATGTTACGGCCGACGCCCACCATGCCATAGCAATGGATGGGCCATTCGCTCTGATGATCATAGGCGACAGGCCAGCCTGCGACAAAACCGGTGAATTCTGCGTAGGCATCGCCGCGCGGTCGGTGCGGGGACGGCGCCAAGGCCGGACTACGGGTTTCATGAGCCACCAAAATATGGGGCGGTACGGAATATTCACTCTCCGGTACCGTTACCAAACCCTCGGGCAAAGGCTTCTTCTCGGTCGCGTCCCCCCACTGCGCGACATAATTATCCTGCACTCGGTTGACGCTGGTGCCGTCCCACCAGTGAGCGGCGGCGAGCTTGCGGATATTGCCGATCCAGCCCTGGCTGAACGGCGCGGGCATCAGCTGGATGACCACGCGGCGCGCCTTGCCCTTGGCGTCGGGCGCAAGGTCCATCACGAGCAGATCCGACGTCGGGATCGCAACCCAGTCCTTCGCGGGCGCCGCGGCCGCAATCTCGCCCGGCGACGGCACCTCAGTCGCTTCCTGGGCTTGAACGGGAATGGCGAGCGATGCCGCAGCCGCGGCGAGCAAAAGATATTTCATGCCGCCTGTCTGCCATGGCCATGCGACTTGCGAAAGCCCCGCCAAGCGATTAGGGCGCGCCTTCCAGTGCAAGATGCGGAGCGGTGGCCGAGTGGTCGAAGGCGCTCGCCTGGAAAGTGAGTATACGTCAAAAGCGTATCGAGGGTTCGAATCCCTCCCGCTCCGCCAAGTCTTTGATTTAATTAGTTTTTATGCGCCGTTACGGCCAAAAACTTCAGCTGCTCCTGCCAAGATAACGGCAATTTTGGATGCCGCAACAAGTCGGGTCCCAGATGGTCTGGTAGCGTCCCTGCGAAAATAGCTTCCACAACGGCGGGAGCGAGGAAGTTCAGACGCACCATCCGAGAAACCCAGGAAGGGTTGAGTCCCTCTCGCCGAGCAATGTCGGCAATACGGATATCCCCGCATTTGAGCTCGGACCACCATTCGCGAGCCTTCACAATATGGCGCGCCAATTCGAGATTTGGCTTCGCCCGGTTGGACGAACGCCCATTTTGTTGAACCAACCGGACCGCTTTGCCTGTCCGCATTGTCCTCGCCGCCGCTTTCAATGCGATCGTGTCATCATGGGGGACACCTGCGATCGCCAGGCCATTTAGGAGCGCCGACACATCGAGTTGAACCTCAACGTATGATGAGCCGATGATCACTTTTCGAATGAGAGACCTGACCGTGAAATAGTCACGCTGATCGACCGCGGCTAGCATGGCTTGCGCCCTGGGCTCGAGGCCCGCGATATCAGACGGGCGCAGTTCGACGTCCGCCTTGAAAAGGAGAGCGAACGGATCCTGAAGTTCTTCGCAAATTAGTTGAGAGACCGCCGCGTCCAGCTCTCCGTTGGGAATACGCATCGGATTTCCGGGCGCGCCTGCATCCGAAGCCTGGTCAACCACGTAGTAGCGATACCGCTTTCGTCCCTTGCAGGCATGATTCGACTTGAAGCGCCTGCCGTCTTCGGTCTCAACCAACCCGGCGAGCAATATCGCGTTCGGTCGCTTGGTCGCGTGATAACCCTGCCGGTTCGTTCGTAGCAAATGATGCGCGGCGTTCCATAGCTCAGCCCCGACAATTGCGTCGTGCTGACCCTCGTACAACTTCTCATGGTGCGCAATCTTGCCCCGATAGACCGGGTTAGAAAGTATCTTGTATAACTGGCCGCGCGAGAATTTTCCGCCGCCCGTTTCTCGACCTGAGAGAGCTATCCGCCGTGGCAACCGTATCTGCTTTCGATCCAGTTCATACTCGAGCAAGCGCACGTTCCCGGTTGCCACATAGCGCTCAAAAATCTCGACGATCAGCTTGGCGTGGGCATCGACGATCTTCAGGCTACGTCCGGCAGGCTCGTAACCCAAAGGTGGATTTCCGCCCATCCACATTCCCTTGGCCTTAGAAGCTGCAATCTTGTCGCGAATTCGCTCTGCGGTGATTTCCCTTTCGAACTGGGCAAAAGAAAGAAGCATGTTGAGCGTCAAACGTCCCATGCTCGTCGTCGTGTTAAACGATTGCGTGACCGATACGAAGCTGGCCTCAGACGCCTCCAGCACCTCGACAAGCTTCGCAAAATCCAGCAGCGAGCGTGTAAGCCGATCAATCTTGTGGACAACCACGATGTCCACCCTTCTCGCCTTTACGTCTGCCAGAAGCGCCTGCAGCGCGGGTCTCTCGAGAGACCCGCCAGAAAATCCGCCGTCATCATAGCAGCGCGGTATCAATACCCAGCCATCGGCCGCCTGACTCTTGATATATGCAGTGCAGGCCTCCCGCTGCGCGTCGAGCGAGTTAAAATCTTGGCCAAGCCCCTCGTCGGTCGATTTGCGGGTATATACAGCGCAGCGCAGCCGCTTCATGCAGCTGCCGCTTTCTCAGTAAGACCGAAAAACGCCGGCCCAGACCACTGCGTCCCCGTGATCGCCCGAGCAATTTCGCTGAGTGACCGCCAAGCGCGCTTCTGCCAAATCAGGCTGCCGTCGGCGTCCACGACAACCACATGCAGGCGTCCCTTCCATTCTCTGACGAGACGCATTCCTGGTTGAAGCGGCAAACTAATCGCCTTCCCGCGCGCAAGATAATCGAGCCGCCGATTTACCTCCCGCGACAAATCTCCAAACCTAGACTTTTGCATTTCGAACGCGATCGCCAATCGCAATACAGTAGCACTCACCTTCGGCACGGGGTCACCATATGACACCTGCCATTTCTTGCGCAGAGCGGGCAATGGCATCTCGGCTAGCAACTCTAGGTCAGAATATACTGCATAATCCGTTGCGCTCTCTCGTCCATGACTTTCAATCTGTCTCTTTTTCATAGACAAGGCGATCGCTCGCCCCGCCTCAAAAGTCGAGTGCAAAAAGACTTTTCAAACAAAAAAAGAAAATATTTCCATATCGCGTGGAATCTGTGAGAATATTTAATCACAATTCTCGTCTATAACTATCTTATCACTGGACTTGATTCAGCATTCGAGCATTCATTATGGAATGAAACGCGAACCACATATCGAATGCGCTCCGGCACGCGGGTTGCTCAACCTCGCGCTGATCGCCGCTGAAGATGCCGCAACGATTGCGGCGTTTCCGCCAGACAACGAAGCTGGCCCCGACGTCTCCCAACTAATTGAGCTGGGGTATCGGATAGCAATTCTCGCAGAAGCAATTGAAGCGCTACGCTCGCCGATACAGTAGCCGCGATTTTGGCCGACCAACGATGGCGAAGAATTCGCCTAATCCAGCAAACGCCCCGGCGCGATCTCAAACGGCTTGGCAAGTTTCTCGATTACCGTGGCTGTTGGGTTCCGCCGTCCTCGCTCGATGTCGCTGACATAGGTGCGGTGGATGTCGGCGCGGTCAGCATAATCCTCCTGACTCCAGCCTCGCTCTTCCCTGAGGCTTCGAACATTCCGACCGAGGCGAACGCGTATATCCACGCCCGATTAAAGAGCGCCATGTGACTGATTGATCTACAGACGATCAGTGACAATGAACTTGACTTGCCGCTCTCACGGAGCACTAGATGCGTCACTGATCGTCGACACGCAATTGGGCAGACGACCGCGATGGAGGGTATATGAAGCTGGCGTTGGTTTTGGCGGCGGGAAGCGTATTGATGCCACCTGTTGCGCATGCACAATCATGCGCATCCTATGTTGGGCAGGTCGTTGCGCCGCGAGATATTGACGACGTCATGGCTCCGTTTCGGGCGATCGGTGAGAAAGGCGAGTTCGAAAGTACCGACCAATATAATAGCCGGAAGAGCGCAGCGATCGCGAAACTCGGTGGAACCCTGATTGTTCGAAAGGCGCCGGAGGACCGGAAGCACCTGCTCTACGACGCCGATGCCCAGCAGCTCAACATCGTCTCCTACGCCTTCCGGAATCTCGGATTCAATGCCGACGCGCTCTTTGGTCCGGGCGCCCCCTATCGCGGAGTCATGGAATCGAGCTACCTCAATATCGATGTCGTCATCAAAGAAGACGAGACTGTCACCGGCTCTTATTCCGCATCCAATTCCTACGGAGCTAAGACCCAAGTCTCCAAGATATTCCGGCGTACGCGCGGGATTTTCGAATCCAAAGCGGTGTACGGTAAGGACGCGCTCTTCCCGGCGGCGCAGAACGGCAGCAACATCGCCGGCAGCATTCCGATGTCGCCGCAGGATGCGATGCGGCTAAAGCCTACGCTTCAACTCGCATTCGTGGTCGCGCCCAAGGCTCCCTATTATCTGAGCGCCCTATATGACTACCCGTCGACACCAACGATTCGGAACCCGCGCGAGGTCAAGAACGAGGTGTCCGCACTGATCGCCGACATTCAGTGCGGTCTCGTGCTCGATCCTACCAACATCGTTCTCGGGGGCTTCGAGACGCGATAGATCACCGTCGCTTCGCAAAATCAGCTTCGGTTAGCAATCTTCCGGTGTCGACGGCAGCGAGGAACTGAACGATGCTATCGACTTGGTCGTCATGCCGAGCGTGCGGAAAGCTGGCGAGTTCATCTTCGAACGCCTTGAGCCAGGGAGCCTGTCGGGGAACCCAGATTTCCCCACGCTCCAATTTGGGTGACTGCTGGGAAGCACGATCCTGCTTCGAGCCCACGGGTTTCAGGTCATAAATCCAGTTGTGCCGCTGATATCGAAGGTTCTGGTACAGGCTTATGCCAGCCCCCGCCTTTTCAACAATCACGAGATCGGCGCACCACTTAGCCCGTAGCGCGAGAACGGCCTTTTCTAGCTCGGGGAAGGAGAGCCTCTCCCGATAGATGTCGAGCAAATAGCATTTTTTCCCCGACAGCGCCCAGGTCGAACAGACGCTGTAGTCATTATGATCGTTCAGTTCGTATGCCGTATCCCAGCTCTGGAATATTCCTTGAACCTGATATGGCGGTGGACGCTCGTCAAATCGTTGCAGCCATGCAAGTTTGAAAATCGCGCCTCCGGGTGGCAGCGGCCGCTGGTTGTACTGGGCCTCAAAATCCTGCTCTCCCATTTCCGCACGGAGGCGCGAAATCGTTTCATCTGAAAAGCGGGCATCGTGCAGAATGTTTCCGGCAGGACGTTCAACCTGCCGCATCGGAGCGACCTCGATATATTGCTCGCGATCCACAACCAGGGGTAGAACAAGCTCGTCCCATCCTCCGGCATCAAGGAGCCGCCCCGGCAAGTCTTCCATATGAAGGCGCTGCGCAATCACGAGAATGCGGCCCATTTTGGGATTATTCAGTCGGCTGGTGACAGTGTTACGATACCAATCATAGGCACCATCTCGGGCAACCTCGGAATAGGCGTCCTTCGCCTTGATAGGGTCATCGATGATGATGAAGTCACCGCCGCGGCCCGTCAGCGTACCACCAACGGACGTCGACAAGCGATATCCGCCTCGCGTTGTTCTGACCTCCTCGGTACTGGTCTTTTTGGGATCGAGATGTGTGTTGGGAAAAACGCGCCTATAGTAATCGGTCTGCATCAACCGGCGCATTTCGAACGCAAAATTTGCTGAGAGATCCTGGGCGTAAGATGCGCAAATAATCTTCGCGCTTGGGTTCCGACCCAGAATCCAGGCGGGCGCGCACACGCTGCCGATAAAGCTCTTCATCGTGCGAGGAGGCATCGAAATGATCGACCGACGGTGTTTCCCATCGAACATCTTACCGACCCGATGACAAATGGCGTGGATATGCCAATTATCCTCGTAGGGCTCGTCGTGAAGCTGTCGGAACGCGCCGCGTGTGAACACCGCGAGGTCGCTTTGGCACAGCTGGTCGTGAGCACGGCGCACTGAATGAGGGTCAAGCTCCATCAGTCTCTCCCGACCTGCCATGGTATCGGAGATATTCTTCGATCGCGGCAAGGTCTTCGCGCGTGTCTTCTGTGGGAATTACAACCGCTTCCTGGGCATCTTCAAAACGCTCGACCAAGGGCAGGAAGCGGTCGAGAGCCTTGAGATCACCCTGGCAGGCAAGAGTGGCGACGTGGAGAAGCATGAGCTCCTTGCGCTTCATCTTGACTGGCTTTCCCTGGATTTTTGCCGAAACCTTCTCGTCGGCAATCCGGTTGACCATGGTCTTCAGATTGGGTGAGCCCTTGGGCCTTCCCCTGCCGCTTTTGTTCCCTTTCTTGAAGCGCGTCTTTTCCGGTGGCCGGCCATAACCGACCTCGTAGTTCGGGTGCCCGGTCGGTTCCCCGTCTCTGCCATAAACCGTCGTCATCATTATTCCCCCTCGTCCCTGACGCCAGACGCCCGCCTGACGGTGACCTCGTCGAAGCTTTCTCCGGTCGCGATGAGAACGGCGCGCTGTCCCGAGTACTCCTGCCAACGCCGGATCGACACATCGACAAAGCGCGGCTCCAGCTCGATCCCGCAGCAAATCCGACCGGTCTTCTCGGCCGCGATCAGTGTGGTGCCCGACCCCAGAAAGCTGTCGATAACCGTTTCGCCCCGGGAGGTGACGTCGAGAATCGCATCGCAGATCAGCTCGACAGGTTTTGGTGTCGCATGATGCTGGAGCATTGCATTCGCTGAGGATCCCGGTCGGTTCGCACCGGGTGCACACCAAACGTTCTGCCGATCGCGACCATTTTTGCCGAGCGCGACATTGTTTGTGTGAGGTGCTTCGCCCTTGCAGAAAACGGCGATCAGTTCGTGGGCAGAGCGATACATTGCGCCCATACCCCCCGATTGCTTATACCAAACCACAAGATTGATCAGCGTGAGGCCTGCAGTCTCGCCGACGTCGAAAAGGAGGGAGATAGATCTCCAATCCATAAAGACGAACAGGACGCTGCCTTCGCGTAGACATTTACTCTGGAGCGTTATTGATCGAAGAAGGAGGTCTCGAAACCCGTCGCGGGTCAATTCGCCTGAACCCATCACGAACTCGTCGTGAACCTTTTTGCCGAGGCCGCTAACATTGCCTTTAATCCGAACGTTGTACGGCGGATCGGTGACGACAGCATCCGCCTTTTCGTCGCCCATTAGCGCGGCGAAAGTCCCCTCATTCAGCGCATCGCCGCAAATTATGCGGTGTTTTGCCAAACTCCATATGTCGCCGACCTTGGTAGTCGGTATGGCAGGCGGTTCAGTTAAATCATCCTCACCGGGGCTTTCCGGATCGATCGGATCGGCGAGAATGATATCCGCTTCCTCAAGCGAAAAGCCGGTATCATCGAGATCGGCACCGAATTCGATCAGCTCTTCGAATTCGACCTTCAATTGATCGAGATCCCAATCCCCTTTTTCGCCTAATCTATTCGAGGCCAGCCGAAGGGTCCTGATCTGGATCTCATCGAGATGCTGACACTGGATCGCCGGCACCTCGCGAATTCCGAGTTGCGTCGCCGCCGCGATGCGGGCCTGACCATCGACAACCAGATTACCTGATATGAGGATCGGTACGCAGAAACCGTGGCTGGTGATCGAACGCGCGATTGCTTCGACATGTTTCTGGTCGAGCTTACGGACTTGATGTCCAGTGGACCGGAGTTCGGCGATCGCCACCGTCTCGAACAGCAGTGTTGGAAGCGGATCGTTCCGCGCGCTACGCTCGGCCACCAGTCGCCGCGACGCCAGCGCGTTGCGACGTCGTCCCGTCTTGTCGAGCTTGGCCCCCTTCAAACTTCCTTCCTTCAAACGCTTTACAACCATTTCAACCTCCAAAACAAAACCCCCGCCGGCGCTGGTGCGCGGCGGGGGTCTCGAGGAAGGAAACCGACCGGCCCGCGCGTCTGCGCAAACACTGGTCGACCGATCCTTCCTTGGCTGGTCGAAACGCCTTCTCTCGAAGGCTTGCCCTTAATGGATACCTCCTCTGCTCGGTTTGCAAGAGTGTTTTGAATTTTTCTGGCACTTCCCGTCCATGCCGTAGCTCATGCGGTTAAATCATCCGGGATTCCCAATAAATTCCCGTTATCGAGAAACAGGAATTTATCGGCGTGCCGCGGGAAATCCGGCGCGCAGCGCGGAGCCTCCCGTCTGATGGCTGCGAAATGCGGTAAATTCCCGTTATTTTCCCGTTCAGTTCGGGAATCCAGCCAGAGACCGGTTCGCACTGGACTACGCCCACCGCCAAGTTCGAATCCCACGCTCTCCCTAACTGTCCCCAATGTCCCAGCTGAGCTGCGGGTTGAAGGGCGCTTCGTATCCGCTTGTCCTTCCAGGATCGGGTGAACGAAAAAACCAACCGCCGGAGCGATGTTGCCGAGGTCGCGCGCGCAAGCGATGAACCTCAGTCTGCGGGTCACCGCGCAGGCCGTCGACAGAAAGAACCGCAGGTGGTGACAATTCTGTCGGCGTTAGCGCGGCTTCGACCTTGCCAAGCAGCCGCCGCACCGACAGGGTGCCGCCAGCGATGAAAACCGATCTCGACCATCTTCCAGCCAATAAGCAGCGCGAGCTGGAGCGCGTGAAGGCGATCATCTTCGAAGAGTTCGAGGATGCATTGGCGCTCGGCACGATGAGCTGGAAGAAGAAGGGGCGGATCGACAAGATCATCCTCTATGGCAGCTATGCGCGCGGCGGCTGGGTCGATGAGCCTCATACGGCAAAAGGCTATCGCTCGGACTTCGACCTGCTCATCATCGTCAGCGACAAGCGGCTCACCGACAAGGTCGATGTCTGGTCGAAGCTCGATGACCGGCTGACCCGGGAACTTCTGATCGACCAGACCCTCAAGACCCCGGTGAACTTCATCGTCCATACGCTGCAGGAAGTGAACGACGGGCTCGCGCACGGGCGCTATTTCTTCATGGACGTCGCGCGCGACGGGATCGCGCTCTACGAGAGCGACGACAAGCCGCTCCACACCCCGAAACCCAAGACGCCGCAGCAGGCGCTGGCAATGGCGCAGGAGTATTTTGACGAGTGGATGCCCTCGGCTCTCTATGCTCGCACGTTGGCAGGTTACAGCTTACGCGACGGCCAGAAGAATTACGCCGCGTTCAATCTCCATCAGGCGTCTGAGCGTCTCTACCACTGCGTCCTTCTGGTCTGCACCTTCTACACTCCGCACGTTCACAACCTCGGGTTCCTGCGTACCCAGGCCGAGCGCATCGATATGCGTTTGGTCGATGCCTGGCCGCGCGAGCTGAAAGCCGAGCGTTCACGCTTAGAGAAGCTCAAGGAAGCCTATGTGAAGGCGCGCTACTCGAAGCATTACCGCATCACCGAAGAGGAGCTGACGTGGCTCGGCGGCTGCGTCGAGGAACTCGGTCGCGCGGTTCACGCGGTTTGCTCGGAGCGGATTGCCGAACTCGAAGCCAACGCCTCAGTTCGCCCCTGACTATCTAACACTTCTCGAGGCAGCGCACCGCCCTCTTAACGGATGAGAATATGGCGGACGAAAATGACGTGAGCGGCAGATCGGTCGAGCGCAAAATGGAAGCGCTGAACCGGTGTCGGGGTGACGTGTAGACCCGCGCTCCGGGTGATAGCCGACATCTCTCGACACACCGCCGGCGTTTGAGAACGCGTGGCCATACTCCCGCATGCTGAGCCGGCCGGTCACGACGCAGAGCCTCCACTGGGCCGAGTTGCGGCAGACTGGCGTAGAAAAACAGGCCTTGGCGTACAAACGTCGTGTGGAAAGGCCCAGCGCAGTTCTGGATAATCAGGCGGACGGGACGGCAATGCTTCCAGCCGTCACGTCGGCGACAGGTCGAACACCTTGCGACCATCGTTAAAACAATCTGCCCTGAACGCGTTGCAGCTCCGGAGTTGAAGACATGGGGATTAGCTTTGACAGGAGCGCACGGATAGCAGGTTATCGGCCCTCGGTTTTCAAGCGCGCGCTGCTCAGCTTCTCGCGAACACGCTCGCCAGGCAAGACAATAGATCTGAAGACCGTGTTTCCCGAACGCAGCGACGGTGCCATCGTATTCGAGGAATGCCTCGACAGAGGGTTGATCGATCCCACGATAACGAAACTTACCGAGACCGGCGAGGCGCTCGCCCTTGCCAAGGCTAATCCGCGAACGCCCTTGGCGAAGGCGCAGGCAGTTCTGAACAGCTTTCTGGATCGGATAGAAGCCCTCAGGTGCAATCCGGATGGCGTGCAGGACGTCGATCAAGTCTGGCTATTTGGCAGCCTCATGCGAGGCGCGGATAGCGTTGGCGACATTGACGTGGCGGTGACGAGGTCGCGCCGCCCCCATTTTGCGAATGATCATGACGGCAGGCAGAGGCATGTTAATCAGCTCGTGGCAAAAATGTCTGATGCCCCCCACGACTGGGCTGGGCCATGGTCGAAGGAAGAGTGGCTGTTCAAGCGGGCGATCTATGGCGCAATGCGCCATCCCCTTCTCGCCGGAGCGCAATACGGTACCGCCGATCTGCAGGCATTGGGGGTACCCTGCCGCCTGATCTACGATCGAGCGCGAGGCGGAAGAGTTGATGATCCCGTCCTTGCCAGACATCCTGAATCTCTCGGTCGAAGCAATAATGTCAGTCCGCCATTTGAGATGCCGAATCTTGAGCCTGCCCCCATCCAACCCATGGACGCGCGTTGGGTTGCGGGTTTCTCGGAAACAGGCATGGTTTCGCCATATCATATATTCCGAGGCTGGACGCGCGACGCGCGCGCCTTGTTCCCCCGCTTTCCTGACGGCCTGCGCATTGTCGCCGATGATGACGCCTTGCTTCACTCTCCGTCGGTACCGGCGCTTTTGAAAAGACCGAGACTCGATGGCCGAAAGGCCGTCGCGCTTGTCAACGCAACCGAACGGCTGAAAACTGGCCTTATCCTTCACCGTGAAATCGAGATCAGCTCGTCGCACTGGACGCTGCACACCCGCTTCTCCAATCTTCAACTTTGCCGAGCCAGCGGCCATGTAAATCCCGCGACGCTGCCGGCTCTAGCCTCCGCAGCTGCGCTTATTCTCGCGGTCGATGCAGAACATATGCTTAGAAGAGCAGGCGAGGCGCCTGCTCCGCCAATCGTTCGGATCGCGGCAGACAGTACGGATTTAAGTGAAAATCTGCGATTCAATCTGGCTGAACCGCTTCAAAGCTTATTGCGCAAGCGCATTGCGCGCATTGAAACAGATGATGATTGCACTTGTAGACATGTCGAATTCGCATAATTCATCAGAAATGTCGCAAAATAAATTTTTATATGAGTTATGATATTTATAAAGTTAACATAGAAGAGAAAATGACGGCGCAAGAATAATTTTATAGTTTATCTTGGGAAATTATTGCCACTTTTCTATTTATGCTCCTTGATCATCATGAGGACTTTATTGCAGATGTTGAAACCCGCCTTCGGGGCTTGAACCTTCCCGCCGCAGCGCTACACCCGCGGCATGCGTAACATTCTTATCCCCAGCGCGCTCGCGCTCGCCGCCGCCCTTTCCACGCCCGCTCTCGCCCGGCCGATGACCGAGGTCGATCTTGCGACGCTCAATCGCGTCGCCGCGCCCACGGCGTCGCCCGACGGGCGATGGGTCGTGTTCCAGATGACCGAAACCGCGCCCGAAACCTACAAGCGCTCGACCGGGCTCTGGCTCGTCGATCGCAAGGCCAAGGACGCCAAGCCCGCACGAATCGCCGATGCCCCCGGCAAGAATGAGGCGTCGCCCGCATTTGCGCCCGACGGCAGTCTGTATTTCATCTCGAACGCCTCGGGCAGCGATCAGGTCTGGCGGATCGATCCGAAGGCCGGCACGCCCGCGACGCAGGTTACTGATACCAAGGCCGATGTCGCGGGCTTCAAAATTTCGCCCGATGGCGCGCGCCTGCTCGCATGGGGCGACATTCCGATGGAGTGCGCCGATTTCGGCTGCGACGCGAAGGATGTAAAGGACAAGGGCGCGCTCGTCGGCCCCGGCAGCGGGCGCCTCTACAAGGACGGAACCGGCTTCGTCCGTCACTGGGACACGTGGGAAACCCCCGGTACCCACAGCCGCCCCTTTGTTTTCAATCTGGCGGACGGCAAGGCGAGCGCGGCGCGACCGGTCGCGGCCGGACTGGTCGGCGACACGCCGTCGAAACCCTTTGGCGGCGGCGAGGAGCTTGCCTGGGGCGCCGACAGCCGCACCGTCTATTTCACGCTGCGCAAGGCCGATCGCCACGAGCCGACCTCGACCAACCTCGACATCTATCGCTGGCTGGTCGACAGCCGCATGATGCCGGTCAATCTGACCGAGGCCAATCAGGCGACCGACACCCTGCCCACCCCGTCGCCCGACGGCAAATGGCTGGCCTATGTCGCGATGGCGCGGCCGGGTTATGAGGCTGACCGGCAGGTGCTGATGCTCCGCAACCTCGATAGCGGCGAGACGAAGAAGCTGACCGATGCGTGGGATCGCTCGGTCGCCTCGATCGCTTGGGCGCCCGACGGCAAAGCGCTCTACGTCACCGCCGACGATGTCCTCGATCACCCGGTGTTCCGCGTCGATGCGGCGACCGGCAAGGTCGAACGGCTGAAGGCGTCGAACGAAGCCTTCGACGGCAATATCGGCGACGTCAGCGTGCTGCCCGGCGGCGCGCTGCTCTATGCGCGCAACACCGCCCTAGCCCCCACCGACGTCTATGTCCGCGATGCCAAGGGCAAGGTGACGCAGCTCACCGCGGTCAACGCCGACCGCATGGCCGAATTCGACCCGGTGCGGCTCGATCGCATGCAGTTCGCCGGCGCCAAGGGCGACAAGGTGTGGGGAATGATCCTGAAGCCCGCGAACGACGCCGCCGCGAAGCTGCCGGTCGCCTTCATCGTTCACGGCGGGCCGCAGGGCAGCTTCGGCAACAGCTGGTCGACGCGATGGAACCCGCGCCTGTTCGCGCAGCAAGGCTATGGCGTCGTCACCGTCGACTTCCACGGATCAACGGGTTACGGGCAGGCCTTTACCGACAGCATCAACAAGGATTGGGGCGGCAAGCCACTCGAAGACCTGAAGCTCGGCCTCGCGGCGGCGGGCAAGCAGGATGCACAGCTCGACATCGCCAACGCCTGCGCGCTCGGCGCGTCCTACGGCGGCTATATGATGAACTGGATCGCCGGCCAGTGGACCGACGGTTTCAAATGCCTCGTCCAGCACGACGGCGTCTTCGACGCACGCGCGATGGCCTATGAAACCGAGGAGCTGTGGTTCGACGAATGGGAGCATGGCGGCCCCTATTTCAAGGTTCCCGAAGAATATGAAAAATGGAACCCGGTGAACCATGTCGACAAATGGAAAACCCCGATGCTGGTGATCACCAGCGAGAAGGATTTCCGCATCCCCTACACGCAGGGCCTCGCCGCCTTCACCGCGCTTCAGCGCCGCGGCGTTCCGTCTCAATTGCTCGTGTTTCCGGACGAAAACCATTGGGTGCTGAAGGGTGCGAACAGCGTCCAGTGGCATCAGACCGTGTTTAATTGGTTGGACAGCTATCTGAAGAAATAGGCAAGACCGCGTGCTCCCGCGGAGGCGGGAGCCCATCACCGGCCGGTGCAAGTTGGAACCGGCAGAAGATGGGTCCCCGCCTTCGCGGGGGCACGCGATGGCTTGCAGTAAGTGCGTGTCCCCCCTTGCCGCTGCGCGTCCCGGCTGGCAAAGGCGCCCGGCTATGCCGATGGAAAAAACCTTCGATCCCGCCGCTATCGAGGCGAAATGGTCCCACGAATGGGAAAGCCGCGGGCTCTATCGCCCCGCGCGTCCCGACGCGACACCCTTCACGATCGTCAACCCGCCGCCGAACGTCACCGGCGCGCTGCACATCGGCCATGCGCTCGACAACACGCTGCAGGACGTTCTCGTCCGCTATGAGCGGCTGCGCGGCAAGGATGCGCTGTGGGTCGTCGGCATGGACCATGCCGGCATCGCGACGCAGATGGTGGTCGAACGCCAGATGGAAGCGCGGCAGGACAAGCGCACCAATTACAGCCGCGAGGACTTCGTCGAGAAGGTCTGGCAGTGGAAAGCGGAAAGCGGCGGCCAGATCACCGGCCAGCTCCGCCGCCTCGGCTGCTCGATGGACTGGTCGCGCGAACAGTTCACGATGGACCCGCACTTCACCCGCGCGGTGGTCAAGGTGTTCGTCGATCTGCACAAAAAGGGTCTGATCTACCGCGACAAGCGCCTCGTGAACTGGGACCCCAAGCTCAAGACCGCGATCAGCGACCTCGAGGTCGAAACGGTCGAGGTGAAGGGCGGCTTCTGGCACTTCAAATATCCGCTCGCCGACGGCGTGACGCTCGATGACGGGCGTAACTATATCGAGGTTGCGACGACGCGCCCCGAAACGATGCTCGCCGACATGGCGGTCGCGGTGCACCCCGATGACGCGCGCTACAAGAGCGTGATCGGCAAGGACATCCTCCAGCCGATCACCGGCCGCCGCTTCAAGATCGTTGCCGACGAACATGCCGACCCCGAACTGGGTTCGGGCGCAGTGAAGATCACGCCGGGGCATGATTTCAACGACTTCGAGGTCGGCAAGCGCGCGGGGTTCAAGGCCGCCGAGATGCTCAACATGTTCGATGGCGATGCGAACGTCATCCAGACCGCCGACGGGCTAATCCCGCAGGAATATCTCGGCCTCCACCGCTTCAAGCGCGATGGCGTAGACGGCGCGCGCGAACTGGTCGTGGCGCGGATGAAGGAGCTTGGCTTCCTGATCCCGCACGTCGACAAGGACGGGAACGAACATGACGCCGAACCGCGCACGATCCAGACGCCGTTCGGCGACCGCGGCGGCGTGGTGATCGAACCCTGGCTGACCGACCAATGGTATGTCGATGCCGAAACGCTCGCGCAGCCACCGATGCAGGCGGTGCGCGATGGCCGCATCAACATCGTCCCCAAGACGTGGGAAAAGACCTTCTTCAACTGGATGGAGAATATCCAGCCCTGGTGCGTCTCGCGCCAACTCTGGTGGGGACACCGGATTCCGGCTTGGTACGGGCCTGCCAAAGATTTTGAGGCGGGTGTCGGAAACGAAAAATTTTTTGTCGGCATCAACGAATCCGAGATCAGAGAGCAAGCTGCCGCTTTCTATGAACTGCCAGCCGAGCGGATACTATTTGCTCAGGACGGTGAAAATGCAGGACTTCGTTGGCTGGACGAGTCCGACCCCAGCGTTGTTCTCTGGCAGGACCAAGACGTCCTCGACACCTGGTTTTCTTCCGCCCTTTGGCCCTTCGCGACGCTCGGCTGGCCTGAAAACACCGAGCTTCTGAAGCGCCACTACCCCAATGACGTGCTCATCTCGGGCTTCGACATCCTCTTCTTCTGGGATGCGCGCATGGCCATGCAGGGGATGGAGTTCATGGGCGACGTGCCGTGGAAGACGCTCTATCTCCACGGCCTCGTCCGCGCGCCCGACGGCGCGAAGATGTCGAAGTCGAAGGGCAATGTCGTCGACCCGCTCGGCCTGATCGACCAATATGGCGCCGACGCGCTGCGCTTCTTCATGGCGGCGATGGAAAGCCAAGGCCGCGACATCAAGATGGATGACGCGCGCCTCGCGGGCTATCGCAACTTCGCGACCAAGCTGTGGAACGCCGCGCGCTTCTGCGAAGCGAATGGCATTTCGGCCTCGACCAGCTTCGAGGCCCCTGCCGCGAGCCTGCCGGTCAACCGCTGGATCATCGGCGAGGTCGCGGATACCGTCGCGGCGATGGAGACGGCCTTCGCCGCCTATCGCTTCGACGAGGCCGCGAATGCGATCTACAGTTTTGCCTGGGACCGTTTCTGTGACTGGTATCTGGAACTGATCAAGCCTGTCTCGAGCGAAGTCGAGAGAGGCGCGATCGACGACGAGACAAAGGCCGTTGCCGGCTGGGTGCTCGACCAGATTCTCGTCATGCTCCACCCCTTCATGCCCTTCATCACCGAAGAGCTGTGGACGGGTCTCGGCGACCGCGCCGACTATCCGCTGATCACCGCCAAATGGCCCGCTCCGGCGGCCGAGAAAGACGCCGGCGCCAGCGCCGACATCGACTGGCTGATCAAGCTCGTCAGCGAGCTGCGGACCGCCAAGGCCGAGCTCGGCCTGCCGCCGGGCGCGCGCCTGACCGCGCATTTTCCGGCATCGCTCAAGGGCCGTACCGACAAGCTATCGGCGCAGCTCGACCGCCTCGCGCGGCTCGAAGCGATCAGCTTCGATCCCGCTCCGGCTGGTGCCTCGGCACAGCTCGTCGTCGAGGGCGAGACGATCACCGTCCCGCTCGAAGGCGTGATCGACATCGCCGCCGAGCGCGAGCGGCTGACCAAGGCGCTCGCCGCCGCGGCCAAGGAACGCGACAGCCTCGCGGGTCGGCTGAACAACCCCTCGTTCGTCGAACGCGCCAAGCCCGAAGCGGTCGACAAGGCGCGCGCCGACCATGCCGCCAAGGAGGCCGAGGCCGACCGCCTGACCGCCGCGCTGGCGCGGCTGGGGTGAGCGAAGACGCGTCCGTTACGCCGGTAGCCGCCGCTGCCGATCCCGCCGCCGCGCCGGTTCCGCCGCGCCAGACCGCGCGCGGCGCCGGACGCATGAACCTGACCGAAGGGCCGATCGCGAAGACGCTGATCCTCTTCGCCTTGCCGACGCTCGCATCAAACGTGCTGCAGACGCTTTCGGGGTCGATCAATTCGGTGTGGGTCGGCCAGTTCCTCGGCGGCAGCGCGCTCGCCGCGACCGCCAATGCGAACATCATCATGTTCCTGATGTTCGCGACCTTCTTCGGCTTCGGCATGGCCGCGACGGTGCTGATCGGCCAAGCGATCGGGCGCGGCGATACCGACGCAGCGCGCCGCGCCACCGGTGCCGTCGTCGGCCTCGCGCTGATCTTCTCGCTCGTCATCGCCATCGTCGGCTGGTTCGCCTCGACCACCATCCTGCATTGGCTCAAGACCCCGCCAGAAGCCTTTGACCTTGCGCACGATTATCTGCGCGTGACCTTCGTCGCGATCCCGGCGAGCATGCTGGCGGTGACGCTGATGATGGCGTCGCGCGGCGCCGGCGACGCGGTGACGCCGCTGCGCTTCATGCTGTTGTCGGTCGTCCTCGACATCGCGCTCAACCCGCTGCTGATCCTCGGCATCGGCCCCTTCCCGCGCCTCGGCATCGCGGGCAGCGCGCTCGCGACGGCGATTGCCGGAACGATCAGCCTGATCGCGATGCTCGGCTGGTTCTATGCCCGCGACCATGTGCTGCGGCTGCGCGGACCCGAACTCAAATATCTCCTCCCCAATATGGAGGAACTGCGCTTCATCATCGGCAAGGGGCTGCCGATGGGCGCACAGATGCTCGTCATTTCGGGCGCCGGGCTGGTGATGGTCGGGCTGGTCAATCGCGAAGGGCTCGTCACCGCCGCTGCCTATGGCGCGACGCTGCAATTGTGGAACTATGTCCAGATGCCCGCGCTCGCGGTCGGCGCGGCGGTCAGCGCCATGGTCGCGCAGAATATCGGCGCTGCAAAGTGGAACCGCGTCACCACCATCACCAACAGCGGCATCGCGATCAACCTGATGATGACCGGGGTGCTGATCGCGCTGCTGCTCCTTTTCGACCGCGCTGCGCTCGCCCTCTTCCTTGGCAGCGACACCGCGGCGATCGATGCCGCGCGCCATATCCAGTTGCTCGCGACCTGGACCTTCCTGCCCTTCGGCACGACGATCGTGCTGATCGGAACGCTCCGCGCCAACGGATCGGTCGTGCCACCGCTCGTCATCCTGTTCCTGTCGATGTTCCCGATCCGCCTCGGCATCTATTATCTGGGTTACCCGGCGCTCGGCGGCGATGCGATCTGGTGGAGCTTTCCGCTGTCCTCGTTCGCGTCGCTGACCATGGCGTGGATCGTCTATCGCCGCGGCAACTGGCGCCGCACGCTGCCGCAACCCCGCGTCGCCTGACCGGCCGCGTTTCGACCAAAAGGCGCGCGGCTTCGACTGACGCAGCGCGCGCACCTAGTTTTTTGCGCCATATTCGCGCAAAAGCGACGGCAATGAACATGACCATCCGCAAAGAGACGCTGCGCGACCAGCGTGCGCACATGCTGGCCGCATCACCGGGCTGGCGCGCGTCGGACGCCCGCGTCAATCCCCGCGTCGCGATCGGTTCGATCATCGCGATGTGGCTGATCTATTTCCTGATCACGACCGGGCTGGCCTTGCTGGCGGGGGCAGCCGAGCAATGGGGTGCGATCGGCCGCCGCGCGATCGTCGTCATCGCCGGTATCCTGTGCACCTTCACCCTCTATCAGCTGATCCAGCGGGTTCAGCCCAAAAGCTTTGGCGCGCGGCTCGCCGTCGCGATGGGCGCCGCTGTGCCGCTTGTCGTCATCTACGCGAGCATCAATCTGCTCGTCTTCTTCTACTGGTTTCCATCAGGCGATACTCAGAAGATCATTGAAGAGGTGCAGTCCAAATTTCCCATTGCCTGGGAAACGGTGCTGATCCTCGACAGTTCGATCCGCTGGTATTTCTTCTTCGCGGTATGGGCCGCACTCTATGTCGCCTTCGGCTATGCCAACGAGATGCGCGCGGTCGAGCGCCGCGCCAACAGCTACCGGGTCGAGGCGCAGGCGGCGCAGCTGCGCGCGCTCCACTATCAGGTGAACCCGCACTTCCTGTTCAACACGCTCAATTCGCTGTCGACGCTCGTCATGCGCGGATCGCAGGCGGAGGCCGAGACGATGATCATGAATCTGTCGTCCTTCCTGCGATCGAGCCTCGCGATCGATCCCGAACAGCTCGTCAGCCTCGACGAGGAAATGGCGCTCCAGCGCCTCTATCTCCAGATCGAGCAGGCGCGCTTTCCCGACCGCCTGCAGGTCGAGGTGACGATGCCGAAAGCGCTGGAGAATGCGCGCGTTCCCGTGCTGATCCTGCAACCGATCATCGAAAACGCCATCAAATATGGCGTTGCTCCCAGCAAGGGAAGGATTGCGATCCGCCTGTCGGCGAGCAGCGAATATGGGCTGCTCGTGATCCGGATCGAAAATGACATCGACCCCGCCGCACCGACCCCCGAATCGGGCACCGGCCTCGGGCTCGGCAACGTCCGCGAACGGCTGATCACACGCTACGGCCCGGTGGCAGGCTGCGAATGGGGACGGTCGGACAGCGGCGGCTTCGCGGTATCGCTGTGGCTGCCGATCGCGGGCGAAGGACACTGACATGCTGCAGACGCTGCGCACCCTGATCGTCGATGACGAGCCGCTGGCGATCGAACGGCTTCAGATTCTCGCGGGGCAGCAGGACGGGGTTTCGCTCGTCGGTACCGCCAGCGACGGCGCATCGGCGCTGCGCATGGTCGAGGCGCTCGCGCCCGATCTGTTGCTTTGCGATATCGCCATGCCCGACCTCGACGGGCTGGACGTGGCGACCGCGCTCGAAAAGCTCGATTGTCCGCCGGCGATCGTCTTCGTCACAGCGTTCGATCGCTATGCCGTCGCAGCCTTCGACGTCGCCGCGGTCGACTATCTGCTCAAGCCCGTGTCGCCCGATCGTCTCGCCAAGGCACTGGCGCGCGTGCGCGAATGGCGCAGCGCCGGGCGAGCCGCCCCGCCGAAGAGCCGGTGGATCAACGAATTCTGGGTCCAGAACCGCGGTGAGATGCTGCGCATCGATGCGGCGCAAGTCGATCTGATCGAGGCCGAGCGCGACTATATGCGCCTCTATGTCGGCAGCCGAAGCTGGCTGATCCACCAGACGATCAAATCATTGGAAGAGCGGATGAACCCCGATCAGTTCATGCGCATTCACCGGTCCAAGATGGTCCGGCGCGACGGCATCGTCGGCCTCAAGCATCATGGCGACGGGGCGTGGAGCGTGGACTTGGGCGAAGGCGGACAGCACCGGATCGGTCGCACTTACCTGCACGACGTAAAGGCGATCATGCACGGCGCATGACCGCCTCTACCGCCGGTTAGCGAACGGCAACCTCCGCCGGACGTTCAAGTGCCAATTTCATATCGCTGCCACCGAACAACGCCGCCATCTGCGGTTCGGCGCTGCGCCGCGCGTTGGCGACGCAATCCCGCTCCAGCGCCCGCTGAGCCAGAGTCGGCCGGGGATCGGTGCGGCACATGCCGCGAATGGCGATGCGTACGCGCGTTTCGAGCCGCGCACGGCCCTTGACGCTGCTCAGATTGAGATCGCTGTACGGCACGATAACGGTCGGCGCTCCGTCGGGGTCCGCGACGCGCGCCTCGGCGGCGGTCGCGACCGGGACGGCGGCGCCTGCCGACAGTGCGGCGGCACAGCTCATGAGAAAATATTTGGCAATACGGTCTGACATGGGGGAGTCCTCTCATCCGTTATAGGATGCGGGACACGCTGCGCCGTAACCGGGGAAGTCGGGTCGCCTCGTATCCCGCAGCCCGAGGAATGCGCCAATATTCCGCGCCAGACATGCGCGCTTCGATCAGCCCCAGCGACGAGTCGACTGAAGGATGAAACGCCTACAAAGGGCGACCAACGGACGAACGGAAGCGTGCCAATAAAAAGGGGCCCCGACTTGTCGTCGGAGCCCCTTTTATCTCGCGGGATCGCGTGCCGATTGGCAGCACTATTCCTTGGGCTGCGGTTTGGCGCAGCGGCTGGTGTCGCCCGCTTTGCAGGCCGCGACATCGGCTTCCCACTTTTGGCGTTCTTCGGCGGCCATCGCCGCGACGCGAGCCTTCTCCGCTTCATAAGCAGCGGTTTCATCGGCATATTTTGCCTGCGCCGCGGCCGTCTGCTCGGCAATCGCAGCCTTTTGCTGCTCATATTGCGAAACGCTCTGCTGGTAGCGCGCGGTTTCGGCATCGGCCTTCGCAAGCTGTTCGGCATTGAGCTTGGCAGTATCCGCACGTTCCTGAACGGTCGTGCCATCTGGCAGCTTCTGAGCCATCGCCGGCGCCGAACTCATCAGCGCCGCGACGACCGCGGCGGCAAAAATCGATCTGGTCATCGAGAAATCTCCTAAATCCGAGCACCCTGCCCGTCCAACGCTTTGCCGCAAGATGCGTTCCGCAGCCAGCGGCATTGCGTGGACGGGTAACGGGACGTCGCCGGCTTACCAGATGCGCGTGCGATCCTCGGGCTTCAGATAATATTTGGTCCCCGGCGCGACGTTGAACGCCCTGTACCAGGCATCGACGTTGCGCAGCGGACCGATGATGCGCCACCGCGCCGGGCTGTGCGGGTCGCTCGCTACCTGCTGCTTGGTCGCATCCTCGCGCGCCTTGTCACGCCACGCCTGCGCAAAGGCGAGGAAGAAGCGCTGATCGCCGGTCAGCCCGTCGATCACTGGCGCTTCCTTGCCGTTCAGCGACCGGTGATAAGCGTCATAGGCGACCTCGAGCCCCGCAAGGTCGGCGAGATTCTCGCCCATCGTAAGATCGGGATTGATGAAAGCACCCGGTGCCGCTTCATAGGTTGCATATTGCGCGCCGAAGCCCTTGGCCTGCGCATCGAAGCGCGCGGCATCTTCCTTGGTCCACCAGTCGCGCACGGCGCCGCTCGCGTCGATCTTGCGCCCCTGATCGTCGAAGCCATGAGTGATTTCATGGCCGATCACCGCGCCGATCGCGCCATAGTTGACCGCATCGTCGACCGTCTCGCTGAAATAGGGCGCCTGCAGGATACCCGCGGGAAAAACGATCTTGTTTTCGAGCCCGCCGTTGTAGGCGTTCACTTCCTGCGCGTTCATCGACCATTTCTTGCGGTCGACCGGCTTGTCCAGGTCGGCGAGCTGATAGGCATATTCGAACGCCGCGCTGCGCTTCACATTGCCGTAGAGATCGGCGGGATCGATCTTGAGCCCCGAATAGTCGCGCCACTTGTCGGGGTAGCCGACCATCACGTCCATCTTGTCCAGCTTGGCGAGCGCGGCTTCCTTGGTGGCGGGCGCCATCCAGCTGTTGCCGCGGATGCGGTCGCCCATCGCCAGCTTCAGATTGGCGACGAGCGTTTCCATCTTCGCCTTGGCACTCGGCGGGAAATATTGCTTCGCATATTCCTTGCCGACCAGCTCGCCCAGGCTGCTATCGACAAGGCGCAGCCCGCGCTTCCAGCGCGGCCGCATCTCGGTCACGCCGCTCAGCGCCTTCGAGAATTCGAAGCGGCTGTCGACCCAGTCATCGGACAGATAATTGGCCGCATTGTCGGCGACATGGAATTCCTGCCACAGCTTCAGCGTGTCGAGCGGCGTCTTGCCATAGAGCGCGGCGATGTCGCGTATCGCGGTGTTTTCATTGACGATGATGCGCTTCTGCGCCGGAATTTCGGCGCCCGCGAACCAGGCGCTCCAGTCGAGCCCGGGCGCATAGGCGGCCAGCGCCTCCGACGACATCGGGTTGTTGATCTTGCCCAGATCGCGGCGCTCGGCGATCGCCCAGCTCACCTTGGCGATCTCGGTCTCGAACGCCAGCACCGCATCGGCGGCCTTTTCGGGATCGGGGTTACCGATCATCTTTATCGTCCGCGCGATATAGGCGCGATAGGCATCGCGCTGCGGCTTGAAGCTGTCGTTCAGATAATAATCGCGGTCGGGAAGCCCGATCCCGCCCTGCCCGAGCCACAGGACGTTGACGGTCGGCGTGTCGGGATCGGCATAGGGACCGCCACCGACGATCGAGGCGCCGAAGCTTCCCTGCGACGCGCCCATAAAGCGCGCCATCTCGCTCTTGTCCTTGATCGCCGCGACGGCTGCGATATCCGCCATCAGCGGCTTGGTGCCGAGTTGTGCAACGCGCTTTTCGTCCATGAAGCTTTGATAAAGCCCACCGACCTGACTGGTCGCGGGTGCGCCGGTGACGAGCTGGCGGAGCTGACGCTGCGTCAGATTATAGACATCGTAATCGACGCCGGCCGATGCCTGATCGGCCGGAATTTCGGTGCGCGCGAACCATGCGCCATTGGCATATTTGTCGAAATCGTCGCCCGGCTTTACTGACGTGTCGCGCGCGCCCAGATCGACGCCCCAGCTTCCGAAGGTCAGCGGCTTGAGCGACCCGTCTTCGGCGCCGGCCGCAGCATCGGTCGCAGCGACCAAGGAAGCGTCAGCGCCAGCATTGCGGGCCAGAACAGGTGCTGCGATCAGCGCGGCGGCGATAGCGACGGCAGCGGTGCCGCCCAAAAACATCTTCATTCCCCAGTCTCCTACCCCCGCGCACGGTTCAAGGGCCGATCCGCCGCAGGCCATGGCGACTTGTCCGCCCGCGCCAATCGCAGGTCAAGCAAGATGCAGGCCGCTGGTCGAACGCACTCGTTCGTTGGTGGAATCGCCGCCCCGTTGCGCGCAAAGCAGCCGCTTCCTATCTAGGCGTTCGAGCGAGCGGCGCCCTCTTGCGCGGCCGGAACAAATCTGGAACATACCCTCCCCATGAGTCTCACCCATATTTCGGTGCGCGGCGCGCGCGAGCATAATCTGAAGGGCGTCGACGTCGATCTGCCGCGCGATGCGCTGATCGTCATCACCGGCCTGTCGGGCAGCGGCAAGTCGAGCCTCGCCTTCGACACCATCTATGCCGAGGGTCAGCGGCGCTATGTCGAGAGCCTGTCGGCCTATGCGCGCCAGTTCCTGGAAATGATGCAGAAGCCCGACGTCGAACATATCGACGGGCTGTCGCCGGCGATCAGCATCGAACAGAAGACGACGAGCCGTAACCCGCGCTCGACGGTGGCCACCGTCACGGAAATCTATGACTATATGCGCCTGCTGTGGGCGCGTGTCGGCATTCCATATTCGCCCGCAACGGGCGAGCCGATCTCGGCGCAGACGGTCAGCCAGATGGTCGATCGGGTGATGGACCTGCCCGAGGGCACGCGCGCCTATCTGCTCGCGCCCGTCGTGCGCGGGCGCAAGGGCGAATATAAGAAGGAACTCGCGCAGTGGCAGAAGGACGGCTTCACCCGCGTCCGCATCGACGGCGAGTTTTACGAGATCGAGGACGCCCCGGCGCTCGACAAGAAATACAAGCATGACATCGAGGTCGTGGTCGATCGCATCGTCGTACGCGAGGGGATCGCGACGCGGCTTGCCGACAGTTTCGAGACGGCGCTGAAACTCGCCGAAGGGCTCGCCTATGTCGACCTTGCCGACGGCGACGTTCCGGGGCGCGACGGCGAAGTCGGCGGCGCCATGAAAGGCGCCGGCATCCCGGCCAACCGCATCATCTTTTCCGAGAAATTTTCCTGCCCCGTTTCGGGCTTCACGATCGCCGAGATCGAACCGCGGCTGTTCAGCTTCAACGCGCCGCAGGGCGCCTGTCCCGCATGCGACGGGCTCGGCGAACGGCTGGAATTCGACCCCGAACTCGTCGTTCCCAACCATGCGCTCAGCCTGAAAAAAGGCGCCGTCGTGCCGTGGGCGAAATCGAACCCGCCCTCGCCCTATTATATGCAGGTGCTTGAAAGCCTGGGCAAAGCCTATGGATTCGGCCTCGACACGCCGTGGCAGGATCTGCCCGGCGAGGTGCAGCTCATTATTCTTTATGGCAGCGGCGGCAAACCGGTCGAGCTGACCTTCAAGGACGGCCGGCGCACCTATACGACGCACAAGGCGTTCGAGGGCGTGATCGGCAACCTCAACCGCCGGATGCTCCAGACCGAAAGCGCGTGGATGCGCGAGGAACTGGGCAAATATCAGACCGCACAGCCATGCGAGACGTGCCACGGCGCGCGCCTGCGTCCCGAACCGCTCGCGGTAAAGATCGCGGGCGAGGACATCAGCATGTCCGCGCAGCGCTCGGTCGCCGACGCGCTAGCCTGGTTCAGCACGCTCGACGAGAAGCTCAATGATCAGCAGCGCCAGATCGCCAAGGCGATCCTGAAAGAGATCAACGAGCGGCTCGGCTTCCTCAACAATGTCGGGCTCGATTATCTTAACCTCAACCGCACCAGCGGCACGCTGAGCGGCGGCGAAAGCCAGCGCATCCGTCTTGCGTCACAAATCGGTAGCGGCCTCTCCGGCGTGCTTTACGTCCTCGACGAACCGAGCATCGGCCTGCACCAGCGCGACAACGACCGGCTGCTCGCGACACTGAAGCGCCTCCGCGACCTCGGCAACACGGTCATCGTCGTCGAACATGACGAGGATGCGATCCGCCACGCCGATTATGTCGTCGACATGGGCCCCGGCGCGGGCGTCCACGGCGGCGAGATCGTCGCCGAAGGCACGCTGAAACAGGTGCTGGCGAACAAGAAGAGCCTGACCGCGGCCTACCTCACCGGCGCGAAGAAGATCGAAGTGCCGACGCACCGCCGCCCCGGTAACGGCTTCGACCTGGTGCTGAAGGGCGCACGCGCCAACAACCTCCAGAATGTCACCGCGACGATCCCGCTCGGCACCTTCACCTGCGTCACCGGCCTGTCGGGCAGCGGCAAGTCGAGCCTCGTCATCGACACCCTCTATGCCAGCGCGGCGCGGACGCTCAACGGCGCGCGGCTCGTCGCCGGGCCGCACGACAGCCTGACCGGCCTTGAGCATTGCGACAAGGTCATCGATATCGACCAGTCGCCGATCGGCCGCACCCCGCGCTCGAACCCCGCGACGTACACCGGCGCCTTCACGACGATCCGCGACTGGTTCGCGGGGCTGCCCGAGGCGCAGGCGCGCGGTTACAAGCCCGGCCGCTTCAGCTTCAACGTCAAGGGCGGGCGCTGCGAAACCTGCACCGGCGACGGCCTCATCAAGATCGAGATGCACTTCCTTCCCGACGTCTATGTTACGTGCGAGACGTGCCACGGCAAACGCTACAATCGCGAAACGCTCGAGGTGAAATTCAAGGGGATGAGCATCGCCGACGTGCTCGACATGACGGTCGAGGATGCGGCGGAGTTCTTCAAGGCGGTGCCCGCGATCCGCGACAAGATGGAGATGCTCGTCCGCGTCGGTCTCGGTTATATCAAGGTCGGGCAGCAGGCGACGACCTTGTCGGGCGGCGAGGCGCAGCGGGTGAAGCTCGCCAAGGAACTCTCGCGCCGCTCGACCGGACAGACGCTCTACATCCTCGACGAACCGACGACCGGCCTCCATTTCGAGGATGTGCGCAAGCTGCTCGAAGTGCTGCAGGCGCTCGTCGATCAGGGCAACAGCGTGGTGGTGATCGAACATAATCTCGACGTCATCAAGACCGCCGACTGGATCGTCGACCTCGGCCCGGAAGGCGGGGTCAAGGGCGGCGAGATCGTCGCGGCGGGCACCCCCGAACAGGTGGTGAAGGAACTGCGCAGCTTCACGGGGCAGTATCTGGCGCCGTTGCTGGAGAGATAGGGCGCGGCCCCCTCTCCTGTCATCCAGGATCAGGTCTGGGCCGACGAACGCGGGGCAAGCCCGCATCTGTGATCCCCGGCGAAAGCCGGGGCCCAGATGACGTGTCGCACCCTGTCATGGCCCCGACTTTCGCCGGGGAACACTTGCCCACCTGTCCCAAGGCCATGACCGCCGAGCATGTCCGGGGTGACGATTTTTAAAGGATCAATGCCACACCGCCGACAGCGGATAGAGCGCGAGGAGCCAGATCAGGCAGGCGACGACGATACGGCGGTCCTTTGCCGCGATCGCGAGCGCGGCGACGGGGAAGAAGGACCATGCGAGGATGAAGGCACGCAACGAGCCCGCCCTGGGGAGTCCGACAAAGGCCCAGGTGACGGCGACCAGCGCGATATTGGCCAGCAAGACGCCGCCGATCACCAGCCGCCGCTGTTTGTCGAAATGGGCGTTGAGGTCGTCCCACGCCTCCGGATCGTCGGGAAAGACCAGGCTCGCCGCGACGAAATAGACCGCGGTGACGACGAAGCCGCCGAACAGGATCGGCCAGTTCAGCGGCAACAGCTCGCGCAGATTCCATCCGAACATCCAGAAGGTCACCACGTCGCACGACACGAACAGGCCGAGCAGCGCGGTCGGCCAGCCGATGCGGACGCGGTGGCTGGCTTTGAGCGCGCGCGCCAACCCGCCGAGCCCCTCGGCCAGCGCGAGGCCCAGGATCAGGCCGAAAAAGGAAAAGCTGAATTCGAACCCCGTCATATGCCCCCGGCCTGATCTCTCCCCGCCCGCATGCGGGAGGGGCTGCGAGATTTGCGAACCCGTTCGCTAGTCGCAGCGGGGTGGGCAATCAACATCGGATGCGCGCACCGGCGCGCGGCCCACCCCCAACCCCTCCCGCAAGCGGGAGGGGAGATTTACCCCATCAGCTTCGCCGTAATATCCTCGGCGGCATAAATGCGGATCGCGGGCGGTTGCGGCGAGAGGGCGCGCATGTCGGCGACGAAGGCGCGCGAGGCGGGCAGCGCGAAATGGGCGCGCACCGCATCGACGCTCTCCCACTCCTCGACGAACGTCAGACATTCATAAGCCGAGCCATCCCCAGCCTGTCGAGGCACGGCATCGATATGGCAATGTTGCGCCAGACACCCCGGCTCGCCCCGCGATCGCGCACTATGCTCGGCGCCGAACGCAATCATGCGCTCGCCATGCTCGGGGGTCAGGATGACGTGGCCGGTGATGAGGATCATGTTACCTTTCCTGCCATACAGAAATGACCTATCTCTAGTTGTCCAGGCCGTGTTGACAAAAGGGACTCCCAAACGCGCGTTTGGGAATCCCTTTTGTCGACACGGCCTAGATCTCAGAAAGGCGAAACAAAGACACCGTATACCGCACTGCACAATGCGATACTCGTGATCGAGAATGCATAGCCATCCATGACACTTCCATGACACTCCCTGTCACAAACGCGTCACACAAAACCCCCAAATGGCCCTCAGCGAGTCGCCGCGGGGGTGGCGGCTTGGTTCGGTAACGACCCCCGACAGGATCATTTCATGGTGAAGAAATTTGCCCGCACCACCGGCCTGCTCGCCTGCGCCGCGACCGCCGCGCTGGCGCTTTCGGCGTGTCAGGATCAGGCCTCCTCGGGCGGCGCCGCGCGCGATTATATCAGCGCCGTCGGCTCCTCGACCGTCTATCCCTTTGCCACTGCGGTCGGCGAAAAATTCGCCGAAGCGACGGGCAACAAGACGCCGAAGATCGATTCGACCGGCACCGGCGGCGGCTTCGAACGCTTTTGCCAGGGTGTCGGCGGTGACACCCCCGACATCTCGAACGCCTCGCGCCGCATGAAGAAGAAGGAATTCGACACCTGCGTCAAGAATGGCGTCAAGGACATCGTCGAAATCCAGGTCGGCATCGACGGCATCGCGCTGGGCGAAGCGCAGCGCGGCCCCGGCTTCAAGCTGACCGAGGAAGATGTCTATAAGGCTTTGGCCGCCAACCCCTATGGCAAGCCCAACACCGCCAAGACGTGGAAAGACGTCAACCCGGCGCTGCCCGCTGTCGGCATTTCGGTCTTCGGCCCGCCGTCGACCAGCGGCACCTATGACGCGTTCAAGGAACTGATCATGGGCAAGGGCTGTGACGCCGACCCCGCGATGAAGGCGCTGAAGGACAGCGACAAGGACAAGCATGAAGCGGTGTGCACCGGCCTGCGCGGCGCGCCCTTCTATGTCGAACAGGGCGAGAATGATAATCTGATCATCTCGAAGCTCGACAAGAACCCCGACAGCCTGGGCATCTTCGGCTTTTCGTACCTCGATGCGAACAAGGACAAGATCAAGGCGGTTCCGGTGCAGGGCGTCAGCCCGACCTATGACACGATCGCCGGCGGCAGCTATCCCGGCGCGCGCCCGCTGTTCATCTATATCAAGAAGGCGCATGTCGGCGTGATCCCCGGCCTGGCCGAATATGTCGCCGAATTCCTGAAGGGTGCGGCGAAGGACGGCTATCTGGCCGCCAAGGGCCTGGTGATCTCGCCCCCCGACGTGTCGGCGAAGGCCGCCGCCGCGGCGAAGGGCATGACGCCGCTCGACGGTTCGGAGCTTAAATAATCTCCCCCGCCGGCGGCGGGGACGCGGGGGGCCACATCCCCCTGCCCCGGCCGCCGCTTTTTGCGGGGATTTCGTCATTGCGAGCGAAGCGAAGCAATCTCCAGCCGGCGCACCGCCATGCCGATGGCGGGAGATTGCTTCGTCGCTTCGCTCCTCGCAATGACGCCATGTTCGATGACGGCGGAAATTATGACGCCGAGTCATCAAATTGCCACGCGCGGCCGCTTTGGGTTGCGGCGGGCCAGACGATAACGGGGACGATGTGACTTTCAACGCCGCCGCTTTATTGCTCCTGATCGCGGGGCTTGCGCTGATCGGCTGGCTGGCCGGCCGGGCGCGCTCGGCGCTGCTCGCCGGCCGCGCGGGCACCCGGCTGCATTCGCGGCCGCAATATCATGGCTGGTACGTCGCGCTGTGGCTGTTCGCCCCCGCCGCGATCTTCCTTGCCGTCTGGTCGAGCATGTCGCCGGCGCTGATCACCAATGCGGTGCTCGCCAGTCCCGAGGCGCAGAGCCTGCCAGCCTTCGGCTTCGAACGCGGCGCGATGCTGTCCGACGCACGCGCCGTCGCGCAGGGCAAGCAGGCCGCCGTGCGCATCGCCGAGGCGGCACCGCTCGTCAAACCCTATGCCGATGCGACGCACCGTTTTGCGTGGATCGGCATCGCGGCGATGCTCGCGCTGGCGCTCGCCGGCGGCCTTTACGCCTTCACGCGAATCAAGCCCAATTTCCGGGCGCGGACGCGGGTCGAGCGGATCGTAATGGCGCTGCTGCTCATCGCCTCGCTCGTCGCGATCCTGACGACCTTCGGCATCGTGCTCTCGCTGCTCTTCGAATCGATCCGCTTCTTCCGCCTCGTCCCCGCGACCGAGCTTTTGTTCGGCACCTATTGGAACCCGCAGAGCGGCTCGCCGCAGCCCGGCACCTTCGGCGGCATCCCGCTGTTCTGGGGCACGGTGCTGATCGGCGCGATCATCGCGATGATTGTCGCGATCCCGATCGGGATGATGACCGCGGTCTACCTCACCCAATATGCGGCGCCGACGGTGCGCAAATGGGTGAAGCCGTGCCTAGAGATCCTGGCGGGCGTGCCGACCGTCGTTTACGGCTATTTCGCGGCGTTGACCGTCGCGCCCGCGCTGCGCAATTTTGCGGTGATGCTGGGCGTGCCGAATGCGAGCACCGAAAGCGCGCTCGCCGCGGGTATCGTGATGGGGGTGATGATCATCCCCTTCGTCTCGTCGATGGCCGACGACAGCATCAACGCGGTGCCGCAGGCGATGCGCGACGGCAGCCTCGCGCTCGGCGCGACGCCGAACGAAACGATCCGCCAGGTGCTGATCCCCGCCGCGCTTCCGGGCGTGATGGGCGGCATCTTGCTCGCGGTCAGCCGCGCGATCGGCGAAACAATGATCGTGGTGATGGCCGCGGGCCTCTCCGCCAACCTCACCGCCAACCCCTTCGCCAGCGTCACCACAGTGACGGCGCAGATCGTCAAGCTGCTGACCGGCGACCAGGAGTTCGACAGCGCCAAGACGCTCGCGGCCTTCGCGCTCGGCCTCGTGCTGTTCATCGTCACGCTGCTGCTCAACATCGTCGCCCTGCGCATCGTCAAAAAGTATCGCGAAGCTTATGAATAGAGACACCGCCCCGACCGACTGGAAAGGCGCGGCGATGCAAAAGCGCATCGCGGGCCGCTACGCCGCCGAACGCCGGTTCAAGGCGATGGGGCTGGGCGCGGTGCTGCTGTCGGGCTTTTTCCTCGCCTTCCTGCTGTTCGTGATGGTCGGCAACGGCGCGCGCGGATTTACCTACACCCATGTCGCGGTGCCGATCGACTTCAAGGCGATGCCGCTGACGGTCGATAAGGCGCGATTGTCGGACGCCGACGCCGATCAGGTGATCGCCAACGCCGGGCTCGCCGACATCGTCGCCTTTGCCGCGGACGAGGCGCTGGGCAAGGACGGGTCGCAGCTGATCAGCGAAAATGCGTGGAAGGAAGTCCGCACCCGGATCAAGGCCGATCCCGAGCTTCTCGACGGCAAGTCGCTGTTCGAACTCCCCGCATCGAGCGCGGTCGACATCGCCGCCAAGGAAGGCGCGAAAGGCGCGCTGGGCGAACGGGTCGATGCGCTTGAAAAGGAAGGCAAGCTGTCGACGGGCTTTCACACGCCCTTCTTCAAAAATGCCGACGCGACCGATCCTGCCGTCGCGGGGATCTGGGGCGCGCTCAAGGGATCGTTGATGACGATCTTCATCGCCTTTCTGATCGCCTTTCCAACCGGCGTGCTCGCGGCGCTCTATCTGGAAGAATATGCGCCGAAGAACCGCTGGACCGACCTGATCGAAGTGTCGATCAACAATCTGGCCGCGGTGCCCTCGATCATCTTCGGCCTGCTCGCGCTCGCGGTGTTCATCAATTGGTTCGGCCTCTGCCAGGCCAGCCCGCTCGTCGGCGGGCTGACGCTGGCGCTGATGACGATGCCGGTGATCGTCATCGCCAGCCGCAACGCGATCAAGTCGGTGCCGCCGTCCATCCGCGACGCCGCATTGGGGGTCGGGGCCAGTCCCGTGCAGGTGGTGTTCCACCATGTCCTGCCGCTCGCCCTGCCCGGCATCCTGACCGGCACGATCATCGGCATGGCGCGCGCCCTGGGCGAGACGGCGCCGCTGCTGCTCGTCGGGATGCGCGCCTTCATCGGCGACGTTCCGGGCGGCCTCTGCTCGCCCTCGACGGTGCTGCCGATGCAGATTTTCCTCTGGTCGGACGAGGTCGATCGCGGCTTCGTCGAAAAGACGTCGGCGGCGATAATCGTGCTGCTGTTCGTGCTGCTGTCGATGAACGCCCTTGCCATCTATCTCCGTAACAAGTTCGAAAAACGCTGGTGAAAATGAGCTCCCTGACCATGACCAACGACGATCTGATCATCGCCGATCCCAAGATGCGCGCCGAGGGCGTCAATGTCTTCTACGGCGACAAGCAGGCGATCAAGGACGTGTCGATCGACGTCGGCACCGACCTAGTCACCGCCTTCATCGGCCCCTCGGGCTGCGGCAAGTCGACCTTTCTGCGGTCGCTCAACCGCATGAACGACACCGTCGCCAGCGCGCGCGTCACCGGCCGGATTGAACTCGATGGCGAGGACATCTACGCGCCGTCGATGGACGTTGTGCAGTTGCGCGCGCGCGTCGGCATGGTGTTCCAGAAGCCCAATCCCTTTCCCAAGTCGATCTATGACAATGTCGCCTATGGCTCGCGCATCCACGGGCTTGCCGCGAACAAGGCCGACCTCGACGTCATCGTCGAGCGCGCGCTGACCCGCGCCGGCCTGTGGGACGAGGTCAAGGACCGGCTGGGTGAAAGCGGCACCGCGCTGTCGGGCGGCCAGCAACAGCGCCTGTGCATCGCGCGGGCGATTGCGGTCGACCCCGAAGTCATCCTGATGGACGAGCCCTGCTCGGCGCTCGACCCGATCGCGACCGCCAAGATCGAGGAGCTGATCCACGAACTGCGCGGAAAATATGCTATCGTGATCGTCACGCACAACATGCAGCAGGCGGCCCGCGTGTCGCAGCGCACCGCCTTTTTCCACCTCGGGACGCTGGTCGAATACGGTAAGACGACCGACATCTTCACCAACCCGAAGCAGGAACGCACCAAGGATTATATCACCGGCCGCTACGGTTAAGGCGCGGGCGAAGAAGGACAGGAACGAGAACGATGGCAGTTGTGAACGATCATACGGTCAAGGCGTTCGACGAGGACATCAATCGCCTCCGCGGCCTGATCAGCGAAATGGGCGGGCGCGCCGAACAGGCGCTGCTCCAGGCCATGACCGCGCTCAGCAAGGGCGACCTCGCCCTCGCGGCGCAAGTGGTGGAGGGCGACAAGAAGATCGACGCTCTCGAAGCCGAAGTCGAACAGCTCACGGTGCAGACGATCGCGCTCCGCGCCCCGATGGCCGACGATCTGCGCGAGATGATCGCGGCGCTCAAGATCGTGTCGGTCGTCGAACGGATCGGCGACTATGCGAAGAATATCGCCAAGCGCGTTGCGCTGATGGACCAGACGCGATCGATCGAATCGATCCCGGTGCTGATGTCGATGTCGGCGATCGTCGCCGAGCTGATCCACGACGCGCTCGACAGCTTCGCTGCGCGCGACGCCGACCTCGCGGTGCGGGTCACGGTGCGCGACAAGAATGTCGACGATTTCTACAACAGCATCTTCCGCACGCTTGTCACCTTCATGATGGAAAATCCGAAATATATTACCGAGAGCGCGCATCTGCTGTTCGTCGCCAAGAATCTGGAACGCATGGGCGACCATGCGACCAACATCGCCGAGATGGTCTATTATGTCGTCACCGGTGAGCGGATGGAGGAGCGCGAACGCGGCGAAACGCCCGAAGACAGCGCGACGGCGGAGAAGGAGCAAGGCTGATGCCGCAGCCCGACCTGCTGCTGATCGAGGATGACGAGGCGATCGCCGAACTCATCGTCTGGCATTTCGCCCGCGAAGGTTTTTCGGTCCGCCAGACCCCCGACGGCGAGCAGGCGCTCGTCCTCGTCGAGGAACGCGTGCCCGACATCGTCCTGCTCGACTGGATGATCGAAAGCCTGCCGGGGATCGAGGTGTGCCGCCGCCTGCGCCGCAACCCAAAATCGGCGAATGTGCCGATCATCATGCTGACCGCGCGCGGCGAGGAAGAGGACCGCATCCGCGGCCTCGAAACCGGTGCCGATGATTATGTCACCAAACCGTTCAGCCCGCGCGAACTGGTGGCGCGCGTTTCTGCGGTGCTGCGCCGCCTGCGCCCGGCGCTGGCCGGCGAGATCCTGGCCTATGCCGACATCGAGCTCGATTCGGTGGCGCACAAGGTGGTCCGCGGCGGTCAGGTGGTCAGCATGGGGCCGACCGAATTTCGCCTGCTGCGCCACTTCATGGAGCATCCCGGCCGCGTCTTTTCGCGTGGACAATTGCTCGACAGCGTCTGGGGCCAGGACAGCGACATCGAACTGCGCACCGTCGACGTCCATATCCGGCGCCTGCGCAAGGCGATCAACCTGCCCGGCACCGCCGACATCATCCGGACCGTGCGATCCGCAGGCTATGCGCTCGACGCGGGGAAAAGCGTCTGATCGGGCAGAAGATTCGCTTGCGGGGCGGCTCTGTAATTGACGGCTTCCGACCGATGCTGTTGAAAAAGTCCGAAAGGGGTTTTGGCGAGCAATATTAGAATCAAGCTAGTTGCTTATGCGCATCGATCGTTCGCGCAGCCGAGACTTCATGAATCATTATTACTGTAATTCGACGGGCGCCGTGCGGCGGTCGACTTTTTCAACAGTATCGACCGGTTGCGGACATTCACGCGACGAGATCCAGTATCTCAAGTATGGTGCCCACCGCCACCAGCCTAGCGCCTTCTTGAATGCGCCACTGCCGACCGACGCTAATTTCGGGCTTAACAGTTGGATAAATCCGGAGTGTCATTTCTGTTTGGATGGTATCGTTAGGCGCTACTTGCTGGCCCTCAGGTAATTCGATGAAACCCATGCACATCTCGCGGTCGTCCGGGCCGAAGAAGTTGTGGTTAGGCCTGTAGCTGCCACCGCCCAACAGCGGTGAACTTCGACCGCCTTCTTCCATCGAAAGAAACTGAATGCTTGCTCGCAAGCGAACCCGATCCTCTGTCATTCGTGGATGCTGGCCGAGGATTACACAAGGCGCAAGGTCAGCTCCCCGCCTCAAAGCAGACTCCCCCAATCAGAAGTCGATCTGCGTCCGCAGGCCGAAGGCGTCGGCCGAATAGTTGCGGTCGCCGCTCGTGCTGCCGATCGCGGCATCGTCGTACATCAGATGGCCGTAATTGGCGGTCAGGCGCAGATAGGGGATCGGTGCCCACACAACCGCGACGCCCAGCGTGCGCTGGCGCCCTCCGGTGATCCCCGCATCGCTGAGGTCGAGATGGTCGTACCGGGCGTTGATCTCGATCGCGCCGGGGCCGCCCGCGGTGATCGGGCGCGACGGCACGAGCCGGTCGAAGCTGCCGTCTTTGTAACCGCGGCGATCGCCGCGCGTCAGCACATAGCCGACTTCGGCATAGCCGCCAAAAAAGGTCGGGTCGGCAAGGCCAGGGCGGCGCGCGGTCTGCCAGAAGCCTTCGCTGGCGACGTGGAAGGGGCCGGCGATCAATGCGCCCTCAAGCCCCAGTCCGCGCTCGCTCGTCGCGGTGAATGTGCCGGTGTCGACAAGCCGGCTGTTCGTCGTGTGGACAAAGGGCCGCGCGGCGTAACGCACCGCGCTCGGCCCGTCATTCGCCTTGCGCCAGTGCGCCGACGCCCCGAGGTGAAGCTGGGTATCGCCGAAGCGGGGCATCCACACCAACCGGCCGTCGACGCTCATACTATTGTCCGAATCGCTCAGCAGGTCGTTGGCATTGTCGCCGAACACCCCGCCCTGCACGAGCAGCGCTTTGCCCTTGTACTGGCCCGACAGGCCGACGCGCCGCTCGAAACCGAAGGCTTGGGTAAAGGCGGCGCGTTCAGCGAAGCTGGTGAAGAGATCGCTCGTCATTTCCTCGAGCGACCAGAAAGGTTTGATCTGCCCGGCGGTGATCGAGAGCGGGCCGGTGCCATAGGTCAGATAGACGTCGGTCAGTTCGACCGAGCTGTTCGCGACATCGGCCTCGACGCGGTAGCTGATTCCGCCCGGAATCTTGCCGTCGACGCCCAGATACACGCGGCGGAATTCGGTCGCGAGGCCGCCATGCGTGTCGGTAACGCCCGGCGGCGCGTCGATGCTGGCGAGATCGAGCTGGATGCGGCCGCGCGGCTTGAAGCTCCAGCCATCGGCGGTCTTGATCTCGGGCGCGCCCTTCCACGCGATGTCCGGGCCGGGTTTCGCGGGGGCTGCCGCGGCCGTTACCGGGGCGAGTGCTGGCGTCGCTGCGGTCACCGTGCCCGATGGAACGGCGCCCGGCGCGGTCGCGGCATCGAGGCGGTCTTCGAGCGTCTCGACCTTGGCCTTGAGGGCAGCCAGTTCGGCGCGCAGCGCGGCGGCTTCCTCCGCACTCATCGCCTGCGCATGCGCGGTTGTGGGGATGCAGAACATCGTCGTCGCCAACAGGGCGGCGGTCAGGGTCGGACGCATGCAGAAGGCTCCATTGCGAAAAGGTGACGATCCGGTGGCGCTGTTATGACGGTCAAATGACAGTCGCACGTCATTTCGGTTACATTTCGATGACAGTCGGCATTTTGTTGCACCCGCCAAAATTGCCCCTCCCCCCTTGTCTGCCCGCCGCGAGCGGTTAAGGACGTGCCAGTTTTCTTGGGCAACCTTTCGCAGGATGCCCCTCATGGGAGATCAGCATGACGATCAAATTTGACGGCCGCGTTGCCATTGTCACCGGCGCCGGCGGCGGCCTGGGCCGCGCCTATGCGCTCGAACTCGCCCGGCGCGGCGCGAAGGTCGTCGTCAACGACCTCGGCGGCGCCCGCGACGGCACCGGCCATTCGGACGCCGCACTGCAGGTCGTCGAGGAAATCCGCGCCGCGGGCGGCACCGCCATGTCGAACGGCGGCAGCGTCACCGAATATGAGCATATGGTCGAAATGGTGGCCAAGGCGAAAGAGGAATGGGGCGGCGTCCACATCCTGATCAACAACGCCGGCATCCTGCGCGACAAGAGCTTTGCCAAGATGACGATGGAGGATTTCAACCTCGTCGTGCAGGTCCATCTGCTCGGCAGCGCCAACGTCACCAAGGCATGCTGGGATCTGATGCGCGACCAGGCCTATGGCCGCATCCTGATGACCGCCTCGTCGACCGGCCTCTACGGCAATTTCGGTCAGGCCAATTACGGCGCGGCGAAGCTCGGCCTTGCCGGTCTTACCAAGACGCTGCACCTCGAAGGCGCGAAATATAACATCCGCTGCAACACGATCGCGCCGGTCGCGGGCACGCGCATGACCGAAGACATTTTCCCGCCCGAACTGTTCGAGAAATTCACCCCCGAAAATGTTGCGCCGGCCGCGCTGTTCCTGGTGAGCGAAGATGCGCCGTCGAACATGATCGTCGGCGCGGGCGCAGGCGCCTATCACGCCGCCTATATCACCGCGACCCCCGGCGTCGCCCTCCCCGAAGACCAGCGCACGCCCGAAGGCGTCGCCGCGGCGTGGGACAAGATCATCGACCGCACCGGCGAAATCGTGCCCCAGTCGGGCAGCGAACAGTCGATGGTGGTGATGAAGGCCTTGCAGGCGCTCGGCTGAGTGGTTGCTCCTCCCTGCCGCGCAGCGGTGGGGAGGTGGCAGCCCGCAGGGCTGACGGAGGGGCGAGGGCGCATCGGCCCCTCCACCACCCTTCGGGCGGTCCCCTCCCCATCGCTTAGCGACAGGGAGGATATGGCGCCCCACTGTATTGACACAGCAATACGCTATCGCTATGCCCTGCGTGGGGCAAGGGGATCGGTCTAAGAAGGACGACCCCGATGTATAGCGAAAGCGACCTGCAAGCTGCGGTCGATGCAAAAGTCTTGACGCCGGAGGCGGCCACCGCCTTTCGGACGCATATTGCATCGCTGCGCGACGCCCCCGGAGCGGATGAGGAATCCTTCCGGCTCATTACCGGTTTCAACGATATTTTCGTCAGCATTGCCGCGGTGATCCTGCTGGTCGCGGTGGCGTGGATCGGTGAATCGATCCATCCGGCGCTCGCGGGGGTCTTCGTCGCCGGGTCGGCGTGGCTGCTCGCCGAATATTTCACCCGCCGCCGCCGCATGGCGCTGCCCAGCATTCTGCTCGTCCTCGCCTTTTCGGGCGGCGTCGCCGCGACGATGATCGGCTTCCTCGTCAAGCATGGCGAGGCGATCTTCGGCAATCATGTGAACGAAACCACGGGCGCGCTGATCGCCAGCGTCATCGCCTTCGTCACCGCGGGCGCGACATGGCTGCACTGGCGGCGGTTCATGGTACCCGTGACGATTGCCGCCGGCACCGCCGCGCTTGCCGCCACCGCAGTCGGGCTGATCCTCTCGGCCGTCGGAATGCCCGATCCGTCCCAGACGCTGTTGATGGCCCTGATCCTCGTCGCCGGTGTCGGCGTCTTTACGCTCGCCATGTGGTGGGACCGCAGCGACCGGACGCGCACGACGCGGCGCAGCGACGTTGCCTTCTGGCTTCACCTGCTCGCCGCGCCGATGATCGCGCACCCGGTGTTCCATCTGCTCGGCGTCACGAGCGGCGACAATATCACCAGCGGCGCCGCGGTGATGGTCGTGGGTATCTATATCGTCTTCGGACTGATCGCGCTCGCGATCGATCGCCGCGCGCTACTCGTCTCGGCACTCGCCTATGTGCTGTTCGCGATGACCGAATTGTTCCGCACCTTCGGCGCGGTCGAACTCAACGTCGCGCTCACGGCCTTCGTCATCGGTTCGGCGCTGCTGATGCTGTCGGCCTTCTGGCAGAATGCCCGGGCGGTGGTTGTCGGCATGCTGCCGGCGGACGTGGCGAACCAGTTGCCCGCTACGATCCGTCCCCAACCAGCTTCATAAGCTTGCGCTCGACGGGGGCGAGCACGTTAGAAAGCTCGTCCCCGCGCTTAAGCACTGCCCCGCCTTCGGAGACAAGGGTCCACATGCCCTGACGGCTCCGCAAGGCGGGGCGTTTTTCTATGCGATATTCGGGACGTTCGGCTGTGCGTCGAAAAGCCGAGAAGATCGCGACGTCGCGGTGGAAATCCATCGCATAGTCGCGCCACTTCCCCGCTGCGACCATGCGGCCATAGAGGTCGAGGATGCGCATCAGCTCGTCGCGGTCGACGCCGGTCTGTTGCGGCAATGCCCGCCCCGCATATGGAAGGGGCGTCACCGTCCCCATCAGGCGCTTTTCCGGCCTCCCTTGCGGCGCGGCGCATCATCGCCCTCACCCGATGCGGCGCGCTCATCGAGCAGCGTCTTGAGCTGCTTCTGCAACACTTCGAGCTGACATTGCAGGATTTCGAGCTTCTGCGTCGCCGGGTCGAAGGCTTCATTGCACGGGGTGCCATAGGGCACGAAGTCGCGCGCATATTCGGTCGCGTCGAGCAAGGTCGACCGCGCCGGGATGCCCACCATCACCGCGCCTTCGGGCACATCCTTGGTCACCACCGCATTGGCGCCGACGCGCGCGCGCGAATTGACGATCACCGGGCCCAGAATTTGCGCGCCCGACCCGACGATCACATCGTCGCACAGCGTCGGGTGGCGCTTGCCGCCGATGCCGTTCGCGGGATCGGTGCCGCCCAGCGTCACGCCCTGATAGATGGATACATTGTCGCCGATTTCGGCGGTTTCGCCGATGACGACGCCAAAGCCATGATCGATGAACAGGTGGCGGCCGATCGTGGCACCCGGATGGATGTCGATGCCGGTCAGCCAGCGCGACAGATGATTGACGAAGCGCGCGAGGAAGAACAGGTCCGCCTCGAACAACCAGTGGGCAATGCGGTGCATGCCGACGGCGAGCAGCCCCGGATAGAGCAGAATTTCCCAGCGCGAACGCGGCGCGGGATCGCGCGCCTTGATCGAGTCCAGATAGGCGACGAGCCCGTTAAACATCGCAATTTCCCCTGCGACCCTATCTCGTTTGCGCCAAGATAGAGGCTCGGGGGCGGCATTTCCACCCCCGCCACAACACTTTCCGGTCAAAGGCCGGTAAGGCCCGTCAAAGGCCAGTCAGGCCGATCCGGAAAAGCAGCAAGCCTTCGCTGCGCCAGCGTCGTTCGCCGCCGCGCGCCGCGATGGCCGCCGACCAGCGATCGAGCATCAGCAAAGCCTTGCTGCCGAGCAATCCGCGCGGCGGTGCCGCCCGGTTACAGGCATCGCGAAAAAGCTGCGCCGCGGCGTCCGCCGTTTCCTGCTGCCCGGCCAGCCAGACCAGCCCCCAACGCGCCCCGCCCGCGCCGCCCGACAGCGCGAACAGCGCCTCACCGAACGCTGCACCTGCCGCAGTCCGTGCGGCGGCGTCTTCGACAAGCAGCACCGCCTCGGCGGCATCGACCAGCACCTCGAGCCCGTCCTGCCCCGCCCAGCTCTGCTGCAATTCGGCGAGCAGCGGCTCACCCTTCGGCAGCGCGGCGGGATCGGACGCAAGCAACCCCGCCATGTCGCGCCACCAGGCGAGCTTGATCTGGCCGATCATCGGCTCGCGCGCATCGGCCAGCAATTTGGTCAACCGCTCCGCGAGCGCCCACAGCGCCGCCAGCGCCTCGCGCCGCGCGCGCGGCACCGCAACCATCACGCGCGGGTCGCGGATGTCGGGATAGCCGTAGAGAATCGGCGAGGTTTCGGTCGTCATGCGATCGCGCGATAGAACAGACGGCGCCAAATAAGAACCGCTCGCCCTGAGCTTGTCGAAGGGCTGTTCTTCACTTCGTCGTTGCGAACGAAAAACGGTGCTTCGACAGGCTCAGCACGAGCGGAGTTCGGGCGGGTTCGGAGGGTCAGCCGCGATTGCAAACCGTCTTCGCCGCCGCGATCACGCGCGGGACGTCGACCAGCGCCGCCTTTTCCAGATTGGCGGCATAGGGCAGCGGGACATCCTCGTCGGTTACGCGCAGCACCGGCGCATCCAGGTCGTCGAAGCCCTGTTCCATCGCCACCATCGCAAGTTCGCTGGCGATCGAGCAGGTCGGCCAACCTTCCTCGACGACGATCATGCGGTTCGTCTTCTTGAGGCTAGCGAGCACGGTTTCGGTGTCGAGCGGACGCAGCGTGCGCAAGTCGATCACCTCGGCCTCGATCCCCTCGCCGGCGAGCGCGTCGGCGGCCTCGAGCGCAAGGCCGACGCCGATGGAATAGCTGACGATGGTGACGTCGCTGCCTTCACGCATGATCCGCGCCTTGCCGATCGGCAGGACATAATCCTCGACGTCGGGAAGCTCGAAGCTGCGGCCGTAAAGGAGTTCGTTTTCAAGGAACACCACCGGGTCTTCGCTGCGGATCGCCGCCTTGAGCAGCCCCTTGGCGTCGGCGGCGTCATAGGGCGAGATCACGATCAGGCCGGGAACGCTGGCATACCAGGGCGCATAATTCTGGCTGTGCTGCGCCCCGACACGGCTCGCCGCGCCATTGGGGCCGCGGAAGACGATCGGACAGCGCATCTGGCCGCCCGACATATAATTGGTCTTGGCCGCCGAGTTGATGATGTGGTCGATCGCCTGCATCGCGAAGTTGAAGGTCATGAATTCGATGACCGGCTTCAGCCCGCCCATCGCCGCGCCGGCGCCAAGGCCCGCAAAGCCATATTCGGTGATCGGCGTATCGATCACGCGGCGCGGGCCGAATTCGTCGAGCAGACCCTGCGTCACCTTGTAGGCGCCCTGATATTCGGCGACTTCCTCGCCCATCACGAAGATGCGGTCGTCGGCGCGCATTTCCTCCGCCATCGCATCGCGCAGCGCCTCGCGAACGGTCAGCTTGACCATCGCGGTGCCCGCGGGGATCGACGGATCGGCGGCGCGCACGGCCGGCGCCGGCTTTTCGGCCGCCGGAGCGGGCGTGGCGGCCGGAGCCGGAGCCTCGGCGGGCGCCGGAGCGGCAGCAGGCGCGGGCGCCGGAGCCGGAGTGGCCTCTTCGCCCTCGCCCGAAATCGTCGCGATCACGGTGCCGACCTTCACATTGTCGGTCCCTTCGGGAACCAGAATCTGCGCGATCGTGCCTTCGTCGATCGCTTCGAATTCCATCGTCGCCTTGTCGGTCTCGATCTCGGCGAGAATATCGCCCGATTTGACCGCGTCGCCTTCCTTGACGAGCCACTTGGCGAGCGTGCCTTCTTCCATCGTCGGCGACAGCGCCGGCATCTTCAATTCGATGGCCATCTCAATATTGCTCCACCAGCACGTCGGTATAAAGTTCGGACGGATCGGGTTCGGGCGCGCTTTCGGCGAAGTCAGCCGATTCCGCGACAACCGCGCGGATTTCCTTGTCGATGTCCTTGATGCGATCTTCGCCGATGCCGGCGTCGATCATCGCCTTTTTCAGATGCTCGATCGCGTCGCTCTTGTCGCGCACCGCCTGCACTTCCTCGCGGCTGCGATATTTGGCGGGGTCCGACATCGAATGGCCGCGATAGCGATAGGTCTTGAGTTCGAGCAGGATCGGTCCCTTGCCCGCGCGCACCCATTCGAGCGCCGCCTCGGCCGCGCCACGCACCGCGAGCACGTCCATGCCATCGACCTGCATGCCCGGAATGCGGAAGCTTTCGCCGCGGCGATAGAGTTGGTCCTCGGCCGACGAGCGGTTGACGCTGGTGCCCATGGCATATTGGTTATTCTCGATCACGAAGATGATCGGCAGCTTCCACAGCTCGGCCATGTTGAAGCTTTCGTACACCTGGCCCTGGTTAGCGGCGCCATCGCCGAAATAGGCCATCGCAACGCCGCCGTCCCCGCGATATTTGTGCGCGAAGGCAAGCCCGGTGCCCAGCGCGACCTGCGCGCCGACGATGCCGTGTCCGCCGTAGAATTTATGCTCGACGCTGAACATGTGCATCGAGCCGCCCTTGCCCTTCGAGATGCCGGCCGCGCGCCCGGTCAGTTCGGCCATGATGACTTTCGGATCGATGCCATAGGCGAGCATATGGCCATGATCGCGATAGCCGGTGATCACGCTGTCCTTGTCGCCGTCGAGCGCCGACTGCAGACCGACCGCCACGGCTTCCTGCCCTATATAAAGGTGGCAAAAGCCGCCGATCAGGCCGAGGCCGTAAAGCTGGCCCGCCTTTTCCTCGAAGCGGCGGATGAGCAGCATCTCGCGATAGAATTTCTCGAGCTCTTCGGGCGTCGCCGCATAGGGGACGGGCTCGCGCGGAGTTTCGCGATTGCTCGCGGCAGCTGGGGTGGATGCAGTCTTTTTTGGCGCGGCAGTCTTGCGCGCGGGTGCTTTTGCCAAGGCGATATCCTTTGCGTTTGGCCGTTACGGCAAGGCCCCTATAGGAGAGCGACGCCCCGCTTGGCAACGCCCCGCGGGCATGGCGCGACTGCGTGGCTACCTATGCATTTATCGGTGGGAAAGCGCCGGTCAGCGCTGGCCGTCGGCCTTGGGCGCGGGGGCCGCGGGCTTTTCCGCGGGGTCCATCGGAATGGCGATCTCGTCGGGGTGCATCACGCCCAGCTTTTCGCGAACATATTCGTCGGCCAGATCGGGATCGACGCGCTGTCGCCCGAGCAGGTTCACCCGGTTCTGCAGCTCGTTCTGCTTCTTGGTGAGCTCGGACAGGATGACGCGCTTCTTTTCGACCGACTGGCCGTAATCGCCCCACGCATAAAGGCCGGTGGGCCCGAAAATGATATAGCCGATCATCGCCAGCACCGCGATCAGCGCCACCGTCGGCCCGACCGCCCGGCTTATCGATTTACGGAATTTGTGGCGCTGCGTCATTTCGGTTCTTGAATCAGAGTTGATTCGCGGCGTCAAGGCGGCATCGCCGCATTCGCGTCGTCCCGGCGCGCCATCCCAACAAAAATCGGGACGACGCGTGACTGGTGACTGATCGGGCTCCCTTTACCCGAAAATCGCCGCCCCCGGATAGCGCGCCATGTCGCCCAGCTCTTCCTCGATGCGGATGAGCTGATTGTACTTTGCTAGCCGGTCCGAGCGCGCGAGGCTGCCGGTCTTGATCTGGCCGCAGTTGGTCGCGACCGCGAGGTCGGCAATCGTCGCATCTTCGGTCTCGCCCGAACGGTGCGACATCACCGCGGTGTAGCGCGCCCGGTGCGCCATATCGACCGCGTCGAGCGTTTCCGACAGCGTGCCGATCTGGTTGACCTTGACGAGCAGCGAGTTGGCGAGGCCGGTCTTGATGCCCTCCTCCAGCCGCACCGGATTGGTGACGAACAGATCGTCGCCGACGAGCTGGCACTTGTCGCCGATCAGGTCGGTCAGCGCCTGCCAGCCGGTGAAATCATCTTCGCTCATCCCGTCCTCGATCGACTTGATCGGGTAATCCTTGACCAGCGCGGCAAGATAGTCGGCCATCTGCTCAGGGCTGAGCGACAGGCCTTCACCGCTGATCTCATATTTGCCGTTCTTGAAGAACTCGGTCGCGGCGCAGTCGAGCGCCAACACCACGTCGCTGCCAAGCTTGAAGCCCGCCTGATCGATCGACGCGGCGATGAAGTCGAGCGCAGCGCGCGTCGACGCGAGGTTCGGGGCGAAGCCGCCTTCGTCGCCAACCGCGGTGGCGAGGCCCTTCGCCGACAGGCCTTTTTTCAGCGTGTGGAATATTTCACTGCCCCAGCGCACGGCTTCGGCGATGCTGCCGGCGCCGACGGGCATGATCATGAATTCCTGGACGTCGATCGGGTTGTCGGCATGTTCGCCGCCGTTGATGATGTTCATCATCGGCACCGGCAGCGTGCGGGCGGAGACGCCGCCGACATAGCGGTAGAGCGGCAGGCCGCGCGCGTCGGCCGCGGCCTTTGCCGCCGCCAGGCTGACGCCCAGGATCGCATTGGCGCCGAGGCGGCCCTTGTTGGGCGTGCCGTCGAGGTCGATCATCGCCATGTCGAGCTCGCGTTGATCCTCGGCATCGAGGCCGATCAGCGTCTCGGCAATCTCGCCATTGACGGCGGCAACCGCCTTCGTAACGCCCTTGCCCAGATAGCGGCCCTTGTCGCCATCGCGCAGTTCGACCGCCTCGTGCGCGCCGGTCGAAGCGCCCGAAGGAACCGCGGCGCGGCCGAAGCTGCCGTCTTCGAGCAGCACGTCGACTTCGACGGTCGGATTGCCGCGGCTGTCGAGAATTTCGCGGCCGTGAATGTCGATGATGGCGGTCATGGGTCGGGTCCTGCTGCGGGGCCGAAGGGGCGGCCGGTTGGAAAGGCGCCCGCCTGTTATCGGCGCCCCGCCGCCAAAGCAACACGTCGCATAGGAATTTCACGGGATTTTCGGCGCGCTATGGAACCAAATCGCCGCGCTTGCTATATAGATTGAGGTAGGACCGCGGACGGCGCGACGCGTGCGCGCCCCCAACAAGAATGAAGAGGACGATGTGATGGCCAAAGCCGCTACTCCCGCGACCAAGAAGGCAGCTCCCCGCCCCAAGGCACCCGCAAAGCCCGCCGCCACCAAGGCAGCGCCGGCCGCGAAGGCGAAGGCGGCGGCAAAGGATCATCCGATCCGCGACCAGCTCGCCGTGACCCGCGACACGATCAAGGCCGAAGCGTCGAAGAAGGCCGCATCGATCAAGGAAGATGCGACGAGCTTTGCCAATCAGGCATCGGCAAAGGCGCGCGAAGCCGCGACCAAGGGCAAGGACAAGGCGGCCGAAACCGTCGGCAGCCTCGCCAAGATGCTCGAGGATAGCGCTGACACGGTGGATTCGAAATTCGGCAAGCAATATGGCGATTATGCCCGCTCCGCCGCGACCACGGTGGCCGGCCTTGCCTCGTCCCTCGATCAGAAGGATCTCGACGAACTGGCGGGTGCGACCCGCGATTTCGTCAAGAAGAGCCCGGCGGTCGCGGTTGGTGCGGCGGCGGTGATCGGCTTCGTGCTGGCCCGTATGCTCAAGGGCGGGTCGAGCAACGACTGATCGCCCCTTGCCCGCACAGAAACCGACCCCTCCACCGACCTCTGCATCGGCGTCCGATCCGCACGGCTTCGGGGGCGTCAGCCACGGCTATGCGCCCGACGGGCCGCCCAGCACGCCGCCGCCGGTACCGCTCGAAGATATCGTCCGCGATCTCGTCGACGATGCCAAGCAGACGGTGCAGGCCGAACTGGCGCTTCTCGAAGCGCGCGGTGCGCTGGCCTCGCACGGGGTCAAATGGGCGTCGGCGTGGGGCTTCGTCGCGGCCTGCGCGCTGCTCGTGGCGTTGCTCGCGGTTGCCTTCGGCGCGATCTTGGTGCTCGCGCCGCACGTCGGCCCGCTGCTCGCGACGCTGATCGTGGTCGCGGCGCTCATCGGGCTCGCGGGCTTCGCCGGCTGGCGCGCAAAGCGAAGTGCGGGCGATGTGAAGCTTGCCCTGCGCAGCGACCTGTCACCGCAAGGGAGTGACGACTGATGTCCGCCGCCCGCAACCGCCTCGTCAACGCGCTGCGCCGGTCGATGCTGCAGCGCGCGGCCTTGCGGCGTCAGGCCGACACGGCGCGCGCCGCCTTCAAACCGAGTGCGCTCATCGATCGCGGCAAATATCGCTTGCAGGCAAAGGTCGACGACACCGCGCAGGCGGTCCGCGATGAATTTCGCAGCAACCGCCTGCCGATCGCGCTGGCCGCGGTCGCCGGTACGCTGTGGCTCCTGCGCGAGCCGATCAAGGAGCATGCCCCCCGCCTCGCGCGGCGCATCCAGAATGTGGCGAGCGATCTTGCCGACCGGCTGCGTCCCGCTACCGCGGGCGCGGCCGAAGATATCGAACAAATGGAGGAAGATGATGAAGCCCTTCGGTGAAACCGCCCGCGACGCGCAGGCAAAAGCGAGTGAACTTGCGGAGAAAACCGCCGAAAATGCGCGTGCGACCGCCGAGGCGGCCAAGGCGCGCATCCAGGAAGGCTATGGCCGCGCCCGTGCTGCGACGAGCGACCTCGCAGACCGCACCCGCGCCGCGTCGAGCGAGCTTGCCGCAAAGGGGCGCGAACAGGCCGACGCCGCGCGCGAAGCCGCCGGTCACGCCTATGAAAAGGGCAAGGCGCAGGCGACCCGCGCCAACGGCAAGCTCAAGGACATCGCGAAGGACCAGCCGCTGACGCTGCTCGCCGGTGCCGCCGCGATCGGCGCACTGCTCGGTTCGCTGCTTCCGAAGGGTCGCAAATCCGACTAAAGCCTATGCCGGGCCTACTTGCCCGGACGGCGCGGTGCTGTTAGGGGCCTCGGCCTCTCCCCTCCCCACGCCGTAGCGGCAAGGAACCTGAAAATGAGCAAACTGCATCTGGTGTTCGGCGGGCGCGTCAGCGATCCGCAGGGCCTCGATTTCGTCGACCTGTCGAACCTCGACGTCGTGGGCCTGTTTCCCGATTACAAGTCGGCCGAAAAGGCCTGGCGCGCCGCCGCGCAGCGCACGGTCGACGATGCCGAGATGAAATATGTCGTCGTCCACCTGCACAAGCTGTTGCAGCCCGACGCGGAATAAGCGCCGACAGGCGAATGGCCCGCGTCGCCCCCCCAAACCCGGGGACGACGGACCGATCAACGGAAATTGTCGGCGTAAGCCTGGATCTTGAGCGTGCGCACCGGGGTCGGCATGACTTCGACCTCGATCCCGTTCTTCGCCGCATAGGCAATCGCTTCGTCGCGCGTTGCGAAGCTCAGGCGAAGCTGCCGCTGCGTATCGCCGCTACCCGCCCAGCCCATCAGCGGATCAGCCTTGCGCGCTTCGGCAGGGGCATATTCCAGGAACCAGCGCTGGGTGCCGGCACGGCCCGACTGCATCGCATTCTTGGGCTTCTGGAAAATACGCGCTTTCATCGGAGAGTCCCTGACTGGATTGCTATGCCGTCGCCTTAGCGGCTCTGTCGCGCCGCGAAAAGGGGGCTATTGCGCATCGCGCCGCGCCTGTGCCGCCTTGGTCAGCAACGTCGGGCGCGCGGTCGCCGGATCGTCGGGCCAGCTATGCTTGGGATAGCGGCCGCGCATTTCCTTCGCGACCTCGCGCCAGCTTCCGCTCCAGAACGACGCGATGTCGCGGCTCGTCTGGATCGGACGGTGCGCGGGCGAGGTTAGCGCCAGGACAAGCGGTATCGGCGGATCGCCGACGGTCGGATGGCGCGCCAGCCCGTACATTTCCTGCACCCGCACGCTGACCGTCGGGCCGCCCTCGGCGCCATAATCGATCGCATGACGGCTGCCGGCAGGGGTGGTGTAATCGGCGGGAGCGAGCTTTTCGAGCAATTGCCGCGCCGGCCAGTCGAGCAACCCCATCAGCGCATCGGTAAGCCGGCGATCGCCAATATCGCGCAGCCCGCGCGCGCCATCGAGCAACGGTTCAAGCCACAGGTCGAGGCTGTCGGCGAGCGCACCCGTCGACAGCGCGTCGAGCCCGGCGAAGGACGCCCGCTGGCGCAGCGCCTGCGCCGCCGGCCCCCAGCCGATCAGCCCCAGCCCTTTGTCGCGAACCGCGGCAAGCCGAACCGCCACATCATCCTCCGCCCCCGCATCGCGCCCGGCCTTGCCGCTCGACAGCGCGATCGCGCCTAGTCGCCGCTCGCGCCGGTGATCAACACGGTCGTTCGCGGCATCATAGACGCTGGCGCTCTGCTGGACGATGCGATCGGCGAAGATCGCCTCGACCTCGGCCGCCGCGATCGGCGCAGCGGCGAGGATGCGGACGCCGGCGGCATGGCCCTGCGCATCGGCGATGGCGAGCCATTCGGCATTGGCGAGCGGGTCGACGGGATCGATCTTGTAGGCCCGCCCCCCGACGCTGAGATATTCGCCGCGCTGGCCGGCCCGCTGGCGCGCAACGCGGTCGGGCCAGGCGGTGGCGATCCAGCCGCCGATCGAGCGTGTTTCGTCCGTTCGCGGGCCGGACGCCAATCGCCCGCCAACCCCGGCAAGCCGTCGCGCGAGCCGCCGCGCACCCTCGGCACGCTCGCCCCTGATGCCGCGCCAGCGCCCCAGCCGTGCCTCGACATCGGCGCCGCGGCCGCCGAGGCCCGGCTCGGTCAGCAGGACCGCCAGTTCCCCTGCCAGATCGCCCTCGCCCGCCGCCGCCGCGTCGAGTAGCATATGCGCGAGCGGGACCGGCAGCGGCACCGCCGCGAGCGCCTTGCCATGCTCGGTAATCCGTCCATCGTCGCCCAGCGCACCGATCGCCTGCAACCGCGCCTTCGCCTCGGCGATGGCGGAGGGCGATGGCGGATCGAGCCAACCGAGCTGGCGCGGGTCGACGATCCCCCAGCTCGCGCAGTCGAGCACCACGGGCATCAGGTCGTTCTCGTGGATTTCGGGCGGATCGAAGGGCGGCATCCCGGCGGTCGCCGCCGCCTCCCACAGCCGGTAGGCAACCCCCGGCCCCTGCCGCGCCGCGCGCCCCGCGCGCTGCGTCGCCGACGCCTGACTCGCGCGTTCGGTGACCAGTCGCGCGATACCCGCCGCCTTGTCGAAGCGCGGACGCCGCGACAGGCCGGCATCGATCACGATTCGCACCCCGTCGATGGTCAGGCTGGTTTCGGCAATGCTCGTCGCGAGGATCAGCTTGCGCGCGCCGCCGGGATCGCGCACCAGCGCCTTGCGCTGCATCGCAGGGTCGATCTGCCCATGGAGCCGGTGGACGACAAGCGGCAGACCCGCCGCCTCGACCGCCGCCGCTGCGCGCTCGATATCGGCGGCGCCGGGCAGAAAGGCGAGCATGTCGCCTTCCTTCTCATCGGCCAGCGCCTGACGCACCGCCGCAAGCACGCTCGCTTCCAGCCGATCCTCGGCGCGGCGCCCGATATGGCGCAGATCAAGCGGCCAGCTCTTGCCTTCGCTCTTGACCACCGGCGCATCGCCGAGCAGCGCTCCGAAGCGCGCGCCGTCGAGCGTCGCCGACATTGCGACGAGCCGCAGATCGTCGCGCAGCCCCTGCTGCGCATCGATTGCGAGCGCGAGCGCGAAATCGCCGTCGAGGCTGCGTTCGTGGACTTCGTCGAACAACACCGCCGACACGCCTTGCAGTTCAGGATCGGCAAGAATGCGGTTGCGGAACAGCCCCGGCGTCATCACCAGAAGGCGCGTCGCCGCCGACTGCTTGCTGTCGAGCCGCGTCGCATAGCCGACCGTCCCGCCGACCGCTTCGCCCATTTCCTCGGCAATGCGCTCGGCCGCCGCCCGCGCCGCGAGGCGCCGGGGCGAGAGCAGCCACACCGCGCCCTTGCACCATGGCTCGCGCAGCAAGGCCGGCGCGACGCGCGTCGTCTTGCCCGCGCCCGGCGGCGCGACGACGACGGCGTTGGGCTTCAAGAGCAGCGCCGCCATGATGTCGGGCAGCACCGCGTCGATGGGCAGGAAGGGCCCGGCGGTCGTCATCGCCGCCTCAATAGGCGCGGGCGACCGCAAAGGCGACGGCTTCGGTCAGCGCCGCCTTGGCCTGGCTGCTGCGAAAGCCGCCGATGGCATCGACCGCGCGCTGACCATAATGCCGCGCGCGCGCCAGCGTGTCGGCGATCGTGTCGTGCTTGAGCAGGAGCGAGGTCGCATAGGCGAGATCGTCGTCCGAAGCGCGGTGGCCGACGATAGCCTGCTTCCAGAATTCGCGTTCTTCGGCGCTGCCGCGCGCGTAAGCGAGGATGACCGGCAGGGTGACCTTGCCGTCGCGGAAATCGTCACCGACGCCCTTGCCCATTGTTTCGGCGTCCGAAACATAGTCGATCGCATCGTCGACGAGTTGGAAGGCGATGCCCAGATTGCGGCCGTATGCGTCGAGCGCTGCCTCGGTCGCCTCGTCGCGCTCGGCAACGACCGCGGCGATCTTGCACGCGCTGGCAAACAGTTCGGCGGTCTTGGCGTTGATGATCGCGAGATATTGGTCCTCGCTGGTTTCGACACGGCGCTGCGCCGAAAGCTGGTTCACTTCGCCTTCCGCGATCACCGCCGAAGCATGGCTGAGGATCTTGAGCACCTTGAGCGAGCCGTCCTCGACCATCAGTTCGAACGAACGCGCGAACAGGAAATCGCCGACGAGCACCGACGCGCTGTTGCCCCAGATGATGTTGGCGGTCTTGCGCCCGCGGCGCAGGTCCGATCCGTCGACGACATCGTCGTGGAGCAGGGTCGCGGTGTGGATGAATTCGACCGCGGCGGCGAGCTTGCAATGGCGGCGCCCGGGATAGTCGAGCAACTGCGCGCAGGCGAGCGTCAGCATCGGGCGCATCCGCTTGCCACCGCCCGCGATCAGATGTCCGGCGAGTTCGGGAATGAGCGGAATTTCGGACTGCATCCGGTCGAGGATGACCGAATTCACCTCGTTCATGTCGGCGGCGACAAGCGCCATCATCGGATCGAGCGAGGGCGGACGGTCGCCGTGGAGCTGATGGATTTCGGCAGTCATGACACGGGCTGCCTTGGCCGTGCGCCTGCAATTTTGCAACGACTTTCGGCTTGCCACCCGCCCCCCGCGGGTGCCAAGCGTGCCCGACGCAAGAGGAGCCGCGCATGGACGATCAACTCAGCCGCTACCGCCAGAGCATCGACAATATCGACGCAGCGCTCGTCTACATGCTCGCCGAACGGTTCAAGGTGACGAAGGCGGTCGGCGAACTCAAGGCGAAGATCGACCTGCCCCCCGCCGACCCCGACCGCGAGGCACGGCAGGTCGAACGGCTGCGCGCGCTGGCGCGCGAGGCCGACCTCGATCCCGAATTCAGCGAAAAATTCCTGCGCTTCATCATCGACGAGGTGATCCGCCACCACGAACATCTGAAGCGGGAGGCCGGCGCATGACCGCTGCACATCCCATCTTCGCCAAATGGCCCGCACAGCATCCCGAGCGGCTGCAGCTTTTCACCGCGCCGACCCCGAACGGAGTCAAGCCCAGCATCATGCTCGAGGAATGCGGCCTGCCCTATGAAGCGCATCGCATCGACATCATGGCCAACGAAAGCCATGACCCGGCCTTTCTGGCGCTCAATCCGAATGGCAAGATTCCCGCGATCTACGATCCCGACGGACCGAACGGCACCCCGCTGGCGCTGTTCGAATCGGGGGCGATCCTGATCTATCTCGCCGACAAGACCGGCCAGTTTCTACCCGCCGAGGCGAACCGGCGTTACGAAGCGATCCAGTGGGTGATGTGGCAGATGGGCGGCATGGGACCGATGTTCGGCCAGCTCGGCTTCTTCCACAAATTCGCGGGTCGCGACTATGAGGACAAGCGCCCGCGCGATCGCTACGCGGCGGAATCGGCGCGGCTGCTCGGCGTCCTCGACGCGCGGCTCGACGGCCGGAGCTGGGTGATGGACGCCGATTACAGTATCGCCGACATCGCGATGCTCGGATGGGTGCGCAACCTGATCGGTTTCTATGATGCGGCCGACATCGTCGGTTTCGATCGCTTCAAACATGTGCAGGCATGGCTCGACCGCGGCCTTGCGCGCCCGGCCGTCCAGCGCGGGCTGGAGGTCGGCGCGAGCTGATAGCGGCGCAGGCGGCATCCCCGCAGAAACCCTCAAGGATAAAGAAAAAGCCCCGCCGGATCGCTCCGGTGGGGCTTTTCTTCGGTGGCGTATCTGCAGCCCCAGGGCGCGAGGACTTAGTCCTCGTCGCTCTGGATCAGATAATCGCCGGCATCGGCGTCGGTGCCGTGGGTTTCCCCTTCGACCGCGCCGAGCGGATCGTCGCCCATCGCCGCTTCGGGGCCCTGCGCCAGTTCGGCGGCATGCTCTTCGGCCGCGGTTTGCGGCGCGATGAGATGCGCTTCATTGGCGGCGCGCATGGCGGCACGCAGCGCCGCGTCCTTCGACGAGGCGGTGACGCGGATGCGGTTCATCGCCGCGCCGGTACCCGCCGGGATAAGGCGGCCGACGATGACGTTTTCCTTGAGGCCCATCAGCGAGTCGACCTTGCCCTGCACCGACGCTTCGGTGAGGACGCGGGTCGTTTCCTGGAACGATGCCGCCGAGACGAAGCTGCGCGTCTGCAGGCTCGCCTTGGTGATGCCCAGCAGAACCGGGCGCCCTTCGGCGGGCTTGCCGTTCTTCGGCAGCTTGGCGTTATATTCCATCATCTCCAGATAATCGAGCTGTTCGCCCGGCAGCAGCGTGGTGTCGCCGCCGTCGGTGATCTCGACCTTCTGCAGCATCTGGCGAACGATCACCTCGATGTGCTTGTCGTTGATCTTCACGCCCTGCAGTCGGTAGACCTCCTGGATTTCCGCGACGAGGAATTCGGCCAGCGCTTCGACACCCATCACGTCGAGGATGTCGTGCGGGTTCGGCGAGCCCGAGATCAGCGCGTCGCCGCGCTTCACATAGTCGCCTTCCTGCACTTCGAGCACCTTGGATTTCGGGATCAGATACTCGACCGCATCGCCCTCTTCCGGAACGATCGCGATCTTGCGCTTCGCCTTGTAATCCTTGACGAATTCGATGCGGCCCGAAAGCTTTGCGATGACCGCATTGTCCTTCGGAATGCGCGCTTCGAACAGCTCGGCAACACGCGGCAGACCGCCGGTGATGTCGCGCGTCTTCGACGCTTCGCGGGTGACACGGGCCAGAACGTCGCCCGCCTTCACTTCCTGACCGTCTTCGACCGAGATCATCGTGCCGACCGCGAGCAGATAGCGCGCGGCTTCACCCGACGCATCGTCGAGCAGGGTCAGGCGCGGCTGAAGGTCTTCCTTCTTGCCGCGGCCGGTGGTGCGATATTCGATCACGACGCGCTGGGCGATACCTGTCGCTTCGTCGACCTGTTCGGTCAGCGTCTTGGCATCGACCAGATCCTGATATTTCACGATGCCGTTCTTTTCGGTGATGAGCGGCATGGTGAACGGATCCCATTCGGCAATCCGGTCGCCCTTCTTCACCTTCTCGCCATTCTTGTGCATGATCTGCGCACCATAGGGCAGCTTGTGCGTCGCGCGTTCGCGGCCTTCGCTGTCGATGACCGCGATTTCGCCCGAACGCGACAGCGCCAGACGGCGACCGCGCTGGTCGACGATCGTTTCCATGTCGCGATATTCGATCGTGCCGTCCGAAATCGCTTCAAGGTTCGACTGTTCGTTGACCTGCGCAGCACCGCCGATGTGGAAGGTCCGCATCGTCAGCTGCGTGCCCGGTTCACCGATCGACTGCGCCGCGATGACGCCTACCGCTTCGCCGATGTTCACCGGCGTACCGCGCGCAAGGTCGCGGCCGTAGCATTTGGCGCAGACGCCCAGGCTGGCTTCGCAGACCAGCGGCGAGCGGATCTTTACCGCCTGCACTTCGGCTTCCTCGATCTTGGCGACCGTGGGTTCGTCGAGCAGCGTGCCGACGGGGGCAATGACATTGCCGTCCTTGTCGACAACATCCTCGAGCGTCGTGCGGCCCAGGATGCGCTCGCCCAGCGAGGCGATCGTCGAACCGCCCTGGATGATCGCGCGCATTTCCATGCCGCGGGTCGTACCGCAATCATCCTCGATCACAACGCAATCCTGCGACACGTCGACCAGACGGCGGGTCAGGTAACCCGAGTTCGCCGTTTTGAGCGCGGTGTCGGCGAGACCCTTACGGGCACCGTGGGTCGAGTTGAAATACTCGAGAACGGTCAGGCCTTCCTTGAAGTTCGAGATGATCGGCGTTTCGATGATCTCGCCCGACGGTTTGGCCATCAGGCCGCGCATGCCGGCAAGCTGCTTCATCTGCGCCGGCGAACCACGCGCGCCCGAGTGCGCCATCATGTAGATCGAGTTGACCGGAGCAAGCCGGCCGTCGTCGAGCTTCGGCGTCGCCCGGATTTCGTCCATCATCGCGTTCGCGACCTTGTCACCGCACTGCGACCAGGCGTCGATCGCCTTGTTGTACTTTTCCTGCTGCGTGATCAGGCCGTCCTGATACTGCTGCTCGAAATCCTTCACCAGCGCGCGGGTCTCGTCGACCAGCTTTTCCTTGGCGTCGGGGATGATCATGTCGTCCTTGCCGAACGAGATGCCGGCGCGGAACGCGTGGCGGAAGCCCAGCGCCATGATCGCGTCGGCGAACAGCACTGTCTCCTTCTGGCCGGTGTGACGATAGACCTGGTCGATCACGTCGCCGATTTCCTTCTTGGTCAGAAGGCGGTTGACGACGTCGAAGGGCACCGTGTGCGACTTCGGCAGGCATTCGCCGATCAGCATGCGGCCCGGCGTTGTTTCGAAGCGGCGCAGATATTCATTGCCGGCTTCGTCGGTCTGCGGAACGCGGCTGGTGATCTTCGAGTGCAGCGTAACCGCGCCCGTGTAAAGCGCCTGGTGTACTTCGGCCATGTCGGCCAGCAGCATGCCCTCGCCCGGTTCGCCTTCGCGTTCCATCGACAGATAATAGAGGCC